>Ga0307507_10003143_pt1 | contig 32819 bp, 26 predicted proteins | sample 7_EM_MG_FD_207223 | JGI IMG/M metagenome (GOLD analysis project Ga0307507, IMG submission 207223) | Populus trichocarpa ectomycorrhiza microbial communities from riparian zone in the Pacific Northwest, United States - 7_EM | ecosystem: Host-associated > Plants > Roots > Unclassified | place... | reverse complement strand
AAAGGGGTCTTTTTCATTTCTTTTTAGAGGGATCATAAGATCGTACGGTACCATGCGGCCAGTACAGTACATGTGGCATCAGCCGAAGAAAGCCAAAACCTAATATCAAAGCAGCCAACAACCCGCGTGCCTCGCCGCCCAACTCAATCCATCTCGCCTTGGGGACAACCCCTTCACCGCTCTAGTCATGTCCAACCTTCAAACGTTCGATAACAGTATGTTATCCTATCCTCTCAGTTTCGATCCTCCTACCAATGCTTCGGCAAAAACCGTCATAATAATAGCCTCAGATGTAAGAACCTTTACCGGCAAGCTTGTGGGTCACGACCGAACTCCCAACCTGGCCCTCTCCCACACCACCGAACATATCTTTGCGAAGCCCCGATCGGAAGAGACAACACAGCAACTTGCCTGGGTTTTGTTTGATCCGTGGGGATATCATTGCTCTTCCTAGGCATGTGGACGAGCGTTTGGAAGTTGGGACTGATTGGTCGGTAGTCAAGGCGGAACCGTTAGGTATTATAGAACGAAGCACATATGACCTGCAGGAGATACCATGAATCCGTTTAGGACGTGATGGGATAGATGGAAAATCGGATGCTGAAGGCAGTGTGTTTAAAAGACAGGTTGGTACAACCTAACGCCAATTGGGCAAAGCTCACAGAATGCGGCCTGGCAGGAAGCTTGGTTGTCCCAGAGTGGCGCGGAGAAAGGTATAGCCGGTTGCCCAGCCAGCGCGGGGTCAAAGCCCAACAACGCCCGGTCCCACGAACCACTACTACAGGAACCTGTTCTCCCTCTCCCTGAATCCCCCAAGTCACCATCCTTCCTACACCTCAGGTTCTTCATTGTTCGCGTTCTTTATTGCCCGCCCGCCCTCCCTAGCAAAAACCCCGGCGCCCCCATTGCCAGATGCGGGACACATCGGCGGTAACGATCTCCCCTGGCAAGGGCAGCGACAACCCCAGCAAAGCCTCCCTCAGTGGAACTTCGCCTGCCGTGGATGGGATATTGGCTTTGTATTTTCCTTAATTGGGTTTTCTCTCTCTGGGTTCCTCTTCCCTTTCTTTTCCTTGCTACACTTAGTCGCTTGTAATCTACTTGGTCAACTTTGGAAAATTGGTTGAATGATAGGCTACAGATACAAACACGGATTTATGTAGCATATCCGGGCATTGGGTATTTAAGAGATTCTTCTTGACAGCATATTATCCACCTTTCCACCCATAAACTGACGATGGGCGTAAAAGCGATCAACTAATCCAGATTAGCTATAACTTTTCTTCCTATTTTCAATTATTCTCGGTTGGGTTTGTTATTGTGAGATATGTGCCTAGTTCCGCTCTGCTCAGTAGTAGCGGTCGTGAGAGGGCGCGATTTTCGCAATTTTCTGGGCGGAAGTAAAAATACACATTTGCTTTATGTCGTGGAATAAGCGCATTCATTATTTGTAGTTAGTAAATATGGACTTCAGCACTACGGACACGGTTCCGCCAGCAAGGAAACTAGATAGCAGACTAGTTAGTAGCGGATTTAAACTAGGATTTATGATCAATTACCATTGCCCGAGCGACTAAATTGATCCTGTCACCTGGTTTCAGGCAGCGGAGGAGATCTGCTCCCATCCCAGCCCCTATATTTTCATCAACGGGGCCAGAATCAGGACCGTGATGTTTCCAAACAGCCCGATGTGTCTTCCAGTCCTTCCCAGCGTGTACATTGCGCTGCAGGGCCCAGGTGTTCTTTCCCCCAGAGCCAGATGTTGAACCTCTATCGTGCCCTCCAGCAGAGGAGATCCGTTCCCACCGAGAGTCGTGAGAGTCAGAGTCTCCGGTGATGCCCAGTACCTCTACATCCAGGAACGGTTCAAAGTCCCCTGGGGTGATCGATTTTGGACGTTCCGCGTTAACCTCAAACCAAGTATGGGACCAAAAATAAGAACCTATGGCATCCTTGATGTCAGTAGATTGCTTCTATCTGTTGGGTGTGTGTGTGAAATACCGTGTTGAAACAGGAAGATGGACCAGCCTTAGTCTCTACTCACAGTTTGAAAGACAGCCTTTCTAACTGGATACTGGCCACGGGCCCTGGAAATGCCTAGGAGGAAAAAGTAAGCAAAGATTGAAGAAGTTCGGCTATACTCTTCCACCCATAATACAGAAGGTGTGTTAGTGTCCGGTGGGGCTTGAGGTTCCCTACCAATGAGACACCCTCTTGTAAGGTTTTCGACAGGTCCGTCCCCAGTCGCCGGCTCGGGCTCGAACTCCCCGGGCAGGGGTTGTGTACGCAGGTATAACAGATATCCACTGTTTTTATCGGTTTGCTCGGTAGTTCTCTCCGGAGCATATTGTGCGGTAGTACTTACAACGGCCCAATATTCGGCGAGGTCAAGGATCGTATCTACCACTTCCAAGGGAAGACCCCGCCTCCGCAGCAAGTTTTTCGTTTGAAGGACTTGGAGCGCAGTATAGCCACTGCCCAGTTGCGACTCAGAGTTGTGGGGAAGGTTACCGTGCGAGCTAGTGGTCGTATTGAAGGAGAAATGAAATGGTGTGGAGGCAGAGTTTGTGAAGGAGAAACGTTGAAATAGCGAAGGCTGCCACAAGGAAATGGTCAATTGTTCCAGTTCTGGCTGAGCGCGGATCTGAACAAGAAGGGGGCGGGCAAGTGTGAAGGTGGTACCAGCATCGTGGCCGGGTGGTGGCGGGGATTCCTCAAGATGCCCGGAAGCACTCAATCCTTTGAGTGAATGAATGATCGCCGCAAGCGATTCGGGCATGGTGGAAAGGAGATCGGTCCTCGTGCCAAGGTTTTAGCGCACGACCACTCGCTAGCTTGCAACCTAAACACTATCAACAGAGTGCCCGACAGCTCAACGGTAGTTAGTCTGCGGGGGTGGAGAGGAAGGAGTTGGACAGGGTGGTCAGGATGATGGTGGAAATCTTGGCTTCGGGAGTGAGCGCGGGGGAGGGAAAGGTGGGGAAGGTGATGAGATTAGTGGAGATAATGGTGAATGGGATGGTGGATGGTGATTGGGACGACAGTGATGGGGATTAATGGACCTGCACACGTACATTCGTTTACTTTTGGCAAGGCCTGTAAGCATCGTAATTGCGCAGGCGAGGCGATGAGCCTACTGAAAGCGCGAAGAGAATAAACGCTCGAAAGGAAAAAAAAAAAGCTCAACGGTGGTTTACAGCTCAACGGAACTTAGGGGAGGAATAGCTAAGGGTTTTGGGGACACAGTTTTCTGTGAAAAGGAAATAGGCGATAAATTATGATATTGGCGAGGCCTGGGTTTTAGAGACCGTAGGAGTACCGGTAGTTAGGGCAGACGAGGCGGTGGACCCACAGAAAGCGCGAGGGGAATAAATATTACCGTAGGGGGAAAAAGAGAAAAAAGAAAAGCTAGGGGAACTTTGTCGGTCACCACAGAAGCGTTGGGGGTCACCATGGCAATGTTGTGGCTCAGCACAACTTTGAGGCTCACCACAGCCTTAGTGGTTCACTAAATACCAGTGCAGCTGAATTGAAGCCGGGCTGGGAGATGGCAATTCATATACAAAGTGCCCTGCTTCAATTCAGCTGCACTGGTATTTAGCGAACCACTAAGGTAATATTGAACCTTAAAGTTGTGTTGAGCCGCAATGTTGCTATGGTGACCCATAATGTTGCAATAGTGACCCACAGCGTTGCTATGGTGACCGACAAAGCTCCGTTGAGCCGCTAGGTACTGAAACGATGATTTCTGGTCGGGCAAGTAGTGTTTTCCGAAGGGAACCACTAACCAAAGAAACACAAGAAGAGTAGCGGGGGAAGAGCAGAAATGATATCACGATCAGGAAAGCAAACAGTACCGAATGTGGGCAATCGCTGCTCACACAAAGGGTATCGTTCTCGAGTTCGTCGATGATGATAGCAGAACCTGTAGAGAAAGGAGTAGATATCTATCGATAATAAAAAAAACACGAAGAAGCGGAGATGTCTATGCACATGGTGTTCTCTTTTTCTCTGTTGCCTTTCCACCTCCCCACGATCCAAGCCAGCCCTTAGTAAACCACCACCGCTATCGCTATGAATCCACCGCTCCCCATCTAACTAGCTAACTATGCACCCTCTCCACTAAAAAACTATAATCTAAATACAAGAAACAATTTAGTAGAATGCTTGGTTAATTTCTAGCTTTACAGCACCCGCTTAGTTGCGAGCTAGGGAGTGGTTGTGGGTTATCGCAGCCACAACCTTAGCACGCGTATGAAGTGCAATATACTATTATGAGCGCACCGTATTGGATGGTATTATGCCAAATACTTGTCGCGGTCACGCCGCCGTGGTTTTGGATGGGGCGGTAGACTTGGAGCTTGGGAAACGTTTTTATTGATGTCGTCGGTTTTTCTATCAACAGCATACTTGCACTATGGGATTGAGTTTGCCACTGACTTCCAACGGTACCGTACGTGAATCGAATACAGATTACCGTCAATGACGCTTTGTGGAGTCTCCTCCGAACTCCCGTTAAGCTACTGAACAAGAAACTGTTAGGTGAGTTACAGCAGGGGTTTCGATGGGTATTTAGGGTAGATACTTGGTGGGTAACTAGTATGATAGGGTGGAGGATGCCCAGAATGATCGGAAAGACAATGGCTTTCATGGCGAGGCAGTTGGGACGCGGGCAATTGAGACCGAGCAACCCATATTTGTTCTGATAGCCCACCTGCCGAGGGCAAGGTCAGAGTGTTATATGATGGGATACACGCACAATTTAGAGAGAGACACGCAATGTCTACTCAGGCGGATTGGTCCAGGAAGGTTGGTCAAAGCAAGGGCAGACTGAGTGCTACTAACGCTGCGCGCAGTAGCAAGAAATAACTAATGTAGGTGAGCCAGTGCGAGGCGCACGCAGTGTGGCGGCACCAAATTGGATGAGACTTGATTGGAGGATCCTAAGGTACGGTATCCATTAGGTGCCACAAAAGACCCCTCTTTTATTCAGCCCCGGAATTCCAGCACGGCTGTCGACCGACTCCATCATCCATCATCTACGGTGTCCTAAGCAGCCAAAAGCAGAAAATGTCGCAGTCTTTCAGTAATAATATCAACTCTTTGAACACCGTTAATAACTTTACTGTTGCCGATGATCGATCTAATATCCTAGCCTGGCTATCCCCTCTGGAGCCTCGGTTACGGCATCAGGACATCCAAGACAGCCGAGTGGAAAATATAGGGGAATGGCTTTTACAAACTGAGGAATTTAAAAACTGGTGCGCGAGTATTGGGGGAGGTGAATCCGATAACGCAGTTTTGTTTTGCTATGGAGACCCGGGAGCTGGCAAGACTTATATTAGGTAACAAGGATCACTGGTGGCCTCGATAAGTGAGAGAAAAGGGCAGGTACTGACAAGCTGTGATGTTAGCTCATTGGTGATAGACACCTTGTGCGATCAGGCTGAGGAACAAAATTTCGCTGTGGCATGTTTCTATTTTGACTTCGCGGCCCAAAAGGAACAATCATTGACGAGTGTGCTGGGTGCCCTGCTAAAGCAGGTTGTGAGCGGCCTGAGTGAGGTGCCGGAGGAGATAGCACGAGCCTACGGAAATCAGAAAAAGGTCATTGGTGGACGGGGGCCACGACTTTCCGATGTTGTGAGGATACTGCAGACTACCTCTTCCGAGAAGCGTACATTCATATGCATTGACGCCCTAGACGAATGCGTGGCAGGACATCAGGTGAAGCTTCTTAGTTCGCTGAACCAAATCCTCAAAGAGTCTCCAGCCACTCGAATATTTGTGACAGGGAGACCACACATTCAGGCTGAGATCGGAAGGCGTCTCCCTGGAAGAATAACGAGTATATCTATCACTCCTAGGAGGGATGATATCATTAGTTATCTTCATAGCAGGCTAGACGAGGACACAATCCCTGATGCGATGGATAGTAGTCTGGAGGCAGAAATCATGAAGAAAATTCCTGAAGATATTTCGGAAATGTGTGTACAAGCCCCAACACTGGACAAGCTATCTTAAAGTTATCCACTGACATTTATATATCTAGATTCCTACTAGTCTCGCTGAATATCGATGCGATCTTGCAGGAAACCACAATCCACCGCAGGCGACAGAAGCTTAACTCAATGATCGATGGATTGGGATTGGGGGATGCTTATAGTGCAACGCTAGGTCGAATAAAGGGACAGGATAGGGAGAAATCCAGGCTTGGCATGGCCTGTCTGATGTGGATATCTCATGCTGAGCGGCCATTGAAGCCAGATGAACTGTGTCACGCCCTAGCAGTCGAGATAGGATCGCCGAATGTCAACACCGATAATGCTCCTTCAATAGGGACACTGCTATCTTGTTGTCAAGGGCTCGTTGTGGTAGACAAGAAGGCTTCCACGGTACGGTTAATTCACTTTACCCTTCAAGAGTATCTCCGGGCTCACCCCAAATTGTTTGGTACTACTCACTCGACAATGGCGGAAACCTGCTTAAGTTATCTGAATTCGCAGCAGGTTAAGGATCTTTCAACCATTTCCTCCCCCGATCTCCGCGGCACTCCCTTTCTCCAATATTCCTCGATATATTGGGGAGCGCACGCTAAGCGGGACCTTTCGGATTGCGCTAAATCACTTGCGCTGAAGCTATTTAACGACCTCAGTAACCAAGTACCCACCGAAGTCCTGTTGCGGGGGCAGGAATACTACTCACCCTTCACTATTGATCCCACCAAACTTTCCCTATTCAGTAGTCTACACTGCGCATCCCTTTTTGGGATTATTGAGATCGTAGTTGGTTTAGTGGAGATGGAAGGCTGTGATATCAACCAAGAAGACTGCATGGGTAATACACCTCTTACGTGGGCTGCCTATAATGGGCACGAGGGTGTGGTGGAAATTCTGCTCGGACGGGACGACATCAATCCCAACAAACAAGATGTTGGTGGCCAAACACCACTCTGTTGTGCCGCGCAGAATGGGCGCGAGGGAGTTTTGAAAATGCTACTCGGGCGGGACGACGTCAGCCCTGACGAACCAGATATGGACGGCCAAACACCACTCTGTTGTGCCGCGCAGAGTGGGCACGAGGGAGTTGTGAAAATGCTACTCGGACGGGACGACGTCAACCCAAACAAACTAGATAAGGAGGGCTTTACGCCACTTTGTTGTGCTGCTCGGCGTGGACATGAGGGAGTTGTGAAAATGCTAATCGGACGGGACGATGTCAACCCTGACGAACAAAACCACCGTGGCCGAACACCACTTCAGTGTGCTACTTGGGGTGGACACGAGGGAGTGGTGAGGATGCTACTCGGACGGGGCGACGTCAACCCGGACAAACCAGATGAGGACGGCCGAACACCAATTTTTTGGGCTGCTTGGACTGGGCACGAGGGAATTATGAAAATACTACTCGGACGGGACGACGTCAGCCCTAGCAAACAAGATAAGGACGGCCAAACACCACTTCTATGTGCCGCTCAGAATGGGGACGAAGGAGTGGCGAAAATGCTACTCGGACGGGACGACGTCAACCCCGACGAACCAGATGAGGACGGCCGAACACCAATTTTTTGGGCTGCTTGGACTGGGCACGAGGGAATTATGAAAATGCTACTCGGACGGGACGACGTCAACCCTAACAAACCAAATAGCGACGGCCTAACACCACTCCTATGTGCTGCTTGGAATGGGCACGCAGGAGCTGTGAAACTGCTAGTTGGACGGGACGACGTCAACCCCGACAAACCAGATAACGACGGCCAAACACCACTTTTTTATGCTGCTTGGGGTGGGCATGAGGGAGTAGTAAAAATGCTACTCGGACGAGATGACGTCAACCCCGAAAAAGCAGATAATGAAGGGCAAACGCCACTCCTGTGTGCTGCTTGGAACGGGCACGAGGGAGTTGTGAAAATGCTACTCGGACGTGGCGACGTTATCCCCGACAAACCAGATAGCAGCGGCCAAACACCACTCCTGTGTGCTGCTTGGAACGGGCACGAGGGGGTAGTGCAAATGCTACTCGGACGGGGCGACGTCAACCCCGGCAAGCCAGATAACTGCGGCCAAACGCCACTCCGGTGTGCTGCTTGGAACGGGCACGAGGGAGTGGTGAAAATACTACTCGGACGAGACGACATCAACCCTGACAAACCAGATAGCGACGATCTAACACCACTCCTGTGTGCCACTTGGAACGGACATGAGGGAGTAGTCAAAATGTTACTCGGACGAGACGACGTCAACCCTGATAAACCAGATAGCGACGGCCTAACACCACTCTGTTGTGCTACTTGGAATGGGCACGACGGAGTTGCGAAAATGCTACTCGAACGGGACGACGTCGACCCTGACAAACCAGATATTTTTGGCCGAACACCACTTTGGTGTGCTACTAAGCGTGGCCATGTGGGAGTTATGGGGCTACTACAGCCTCCGGAATCTGCCACCTCTAGCAGAACCTAAGGCCGGTGAGGTATCCCCCTCCTTACCATCCCCAAACGTAGTTGGCCTATGCGCCATTTCCTAAGAGCCACAGCAATTCCGTACACACGTCTCTTGCTGCCATTTCATCCCTCCTCTGGTTCCCGCTCAACCTCAACCCGCACTGCATACCGCCGCCTTGCGGTAATCGCCGTGTTACCTTTCCTTTAGCGGTAAGCCTGCTACAGAAACTCAGCTTGAATATTTCTCTCTAGTTAAAAGAGATCACCAGCAATCGGAATGCCCGTATCTATCACATACCCGTCCGAAACTCCCTATAGATTTTCTTATGTATGATAGTCGAATCAGTGTGATCGAGAGCCAGCGTTATTTCTCTTATATTGTGATAAGTTGGTGTGGCTCGGAATTTCCATCATGTTGTATATGTTAAGATAATCTTCTTTCCGAGTCCATTGTTTATTTCTTTTCTATATTTCCATTACTCCATTTCCCTCCCTTCTAAAAGTATGAACCTGAGCGTTTTCCTGATATAGCGATAATATAAAGTGCGGGTACCTCTGGCGCCCGTGAAAAGCAACGTAAAAGGTAGTTTAACTAAGATGTGATGGCGATTTGCTATCTACACTTTTTAGTCTTGCCCGTGAAGGAAAAATTATACAATTAGAGATCTTTTCACTGCGAAATTGGCCCCTGTTCCACGAGCACTGGTATCCTACTCCGCCGTTTCTATGGCGATCGCAGGGCCTACCGCGCTGTGGGTATCAACTTATACGAGAGTTTCGAGGGATATTCCATCATTTCCCTTCTGGGGGTATCTTGTCCGATCCTCAAGCCAGGCATCACGAACCCATCCAGTCTCCCTAGCTAAGCAGGCCAAAAATTACCAACATGAGGAGATCAGTGTTCCGATGACACCATAGGCACTATAATCCACTGTTGTAACGTTCACTATCGGGGAACGGTATCCTGCACTCTAAACTTTCGTTACCGGTAATAGTGTCCTTTTTCCATAGGAGTTCATGTTTCAGAAAGTACTGATGAATTAAATTTCCTTATATTGAGGGGATTATAGGTTGGCGACTTGTAGTGATTGGAGAATGGTTAGGCAAAATACTAAAATATGGAGCTTTTGTGGTAGATGGGGGGGAATGTGTGTAAGGGGGGCGCTACTGAAGAGGAGTCAAACGAGACCTATAATTCTCTTGCACCTCAATGCTGGGGGTTATAATAATTGTATATTTTAAAAAGCTGAGTTAGGCTTTGGGTTCTGCGGCACCCTGTGAGTTTGCCCCCACGCTCTACCGCATTGATACATAGTGTTTTTTTTTTGCACTGGCTCCGCTAGCAGCATCTAGGGAGTTTGCAGTAGCCCACCGTAATGTATTGTCTTGTATTGTATGATAGCACGCTTTGCAGACTAACTGCGCTAACCATAATGAAATCCGAAGTCAACCTTTATCGCATCTCAATTACTATCATCGATCATCCAATATATACAAATTTCCTAGTCCAGCGCAGTCTCCAGAATTCCGAGATCCCAACATTTCATACTTGCTCTCATGTTAGCTCACATTCCAGAGATTCCTGCCATTTCTCCACACCCGAGATGATGATTATTCCCATCGCATTGCCCATATTATACCAATACCAGCCATTTCAATAGCAGCTCCACTGAGCTCCGGACAACACAATGTTGGAAATAGCAGTTTCATGACCGCACTTGGAGTGGGAGATGCAAGCACTCTAAGGCCGCAGTGGTACGCATATGCATCGTCGAAGCGACGCGCATGCTATAAAAAAATTTCACACCCCTGTCTTCCCCCCCTCCTATCTTTTCTCTCTTCACTCCTTTCTTCCTATTGACAACTTTCCTCAAGTTTTTCCTTTCTATCGACTTATCACAAGTAACCATGATCTTCATCTCCTCTTAATACAAACTTTCTGCCCCCACTTGAGCCGTTCCATTCCACTACGTAAAACCCTCACCGTTGATCATTACCTCCGCATCGATTATTTTCAACACATAACCTGTAACCACAGACGAGTGACGGCCTGTGATGGGGTTATAAAGCAACCTAGGAAAGAGTGATGGTAGTGCAAAATTGAATGAACTGTGGCCATGCAAAATGGGTGTTTTTTCCAAATATATGTCTTTTTCTATGGGCGCTCATATCATTTCTCAGCGCTTAGGTGGGTTTTGAAAATGTGTTATGCTAATTAACGAGTGCTGCCACACATTTATTTCATGGAGCGGGATAAGTGCATTCACTATTTGTAGTTGACTCCATGATAGCTCATCACTTCCCTAGAGATCACACACAGCCGCTGTTGCGAACACATTGCCCATCTGGTCTGTTAATTAACACTGGTAAAGGTCATAATTTTGAAAATTAGTTTTTTGTTTTTCTGAAATGTGTCTCCAAACCTCGTGGAAAAACTGAAGGAACTATATGCGATCATACTGCGTAGTAAATATGGACTTTTGCACTACGGACACGGTTCCGCCAGCCAGGAGACTAGATAGTAGACTAGTTAGTAACAGATCGAAACTAAGATATATGACCAATTACCTGTGCCCGAGCGACTAAATTGATCCTATCACCCGGTTTCAGGCAGCGGAGGAGATCTGCTCCCATCCCAGCCCCTGTGGTTTCATTAACGGGACCGCAATCAGGGCCGTGATGTTTCCAAACAACCCGATGTGTCTTCCAGTCCTGCCCAGCGTGTACATTGCGCTGCAGGGCCCAGGTGTTCTTTCCCCCAGAGTCAGATGCTGAACCTCTATCGTGCCCTCCAGCAGAGGAGATCCGTTCCCACCGAGAGTCGTGAGAGTCAGAGCCTCCGGTGATGCCCAGTACCTCTGCATCCACGAGTGGTTCAAAGTCCCCTGGGGTGATCGATTTTGGACGTTCCGCGTTAACCTCAAACCAAGTATGGGACCAACAATAAGAACCTATGGCATCCCTCATGTCAGTAGATTGCTTCTATCTGTTTGGTGTGTGTGTGAAATACCTTGTTCATCTGGGTAGATGGACCAGCCTTGGTCTCTACTCACTGTTTGAAAGACAGCCTTTCTAACTGGATACTGGCCACGGGCCCTGTAATTGCCTAGGAGGAAAAAGTAAGCAAAGATTGAACAAGTTCGGATATACTCTTTCGCTCATAATACAGAAGGTGTATTAGTGTCCGGTGGGGCTTGAGGTCCCCTACCAATGAGACACCTTGTTGTAAGGTTTTCGACAGGTCCGTCCCCAGTCGCCGGCTCGGGCTCGAACTCCCCGGGCAGGGGTTGCGTACGCAGGTATAACAGATATCCACTGTTTTTATCGGTTTGCTCGGTAGTTCTCTCCGGAGCATATTGTGCGGTAGTACTTATAACGGCCCAATATTCGGCGAGGTCAAGGATCGTATCTGCCACTTCTAAGGGAAGACCCCGCCTCCGCAACAAATTCTTCGTTTGAAGGACTTGGAGCGCAGTATAGCCACTGCCCAGCTGCGACTCAGAGCCGCGGGGAAGGTTACCGTGCGAGCTAGTGGTCGTATTGAAGGAGAAATGAAGTGGTGTGGAGGCAGAGTTTGTGAAGGAGAAACTTTGAAATAGCGAAGGCTGCCACAATGAAATGGTTAATTGTTCCAGTTCTGGCTGCGCGCGGATCTGAACAAGAAGGGGGCGGGCAAGTGTGAAGGTGGTACCGGCATCGTGGCCGGGTGGTGGTGTGGATTCGTCAAGATGCCCGGAAGCACTCAATCCTTCGAGCGAATGAATGATCGCCGCAAGCGATTCGGGCATGGCGGAAAAGAGACCGGTCCCCGTGCCAAGGTTTTAGCGCACGACCGCTCGCTAGCTTGTAACCTAAACACTATCAACAGAGTGCCCGACAGCTCAACGGTACCGTAATTAGTCTGCGGGGTGGAGAAGAAGGAGTTGGACAGGGTGGTCAGGATGATGGAAATCTTGGCTTCAGGAGTGAGCATGGTGGAGAGAAAGGTGGGGAAGGTGGTGAGATTGGCGGAGATAATGGTGAATGGGATGGTGGATGGGGACCGGGGCGACAGTAATGTGGATTAATGGACTTGTACATTCGTTTACTTTTGGCAAGGCCCGGGTTTAGAAGCTGTAGGCATAGTTAATTGCGCAGGCGAGGCGAGGCGATGAGCCCACCGAAAGCGCGAAGAGAATAAACGCCCGTAAAGAAAAAAAAAAGAGCTCAACAGAACTTAGGAGAGGAATAGCTGAGGCTCTTTGGAGCACAGTTTTCTGCGAGAAGGAAATAGGCGATAAATTGTGATATTGGCAAGGCATGGGTTTTAGAGGCTGTAGGCGTAGTTAGGGCGGACGAGGCGATAGGCCCACAGAAAGCGCGAGGAGAATAAATATCATGACAGAAGAAAAGCTAGGGGGAACTTTGTCGGTCACCATAGCAACGTTGTGGCTCAACACTGGGTAGTATTCTCCCTTAGGAGAATTAACCGACCAACGAAAAGCCATCACAACAGGACTCCCACCAACCCCACAATCCTGGTAACCAAGAAAAAGAGAAGAAATAATGGAGTACTCGAGTACTGATTGAGTGGTATCATAATGATTTTTCTGAGAGGGTTGGTATGCGGGGTTGTCTTGGGGCTAAGTGGTGCGGCTCTTGCTTGGTGTTCGGTAAATTTTATTAGTCAGCAATACCTTTCAAGAATGGCTCTGCGGCCTACCGGATTGGCATCACGAGAGATACTTGCATTGAATGGATCACTTCGCCCCTGCCAACCTCTTTCTATTATGTGTGCAATTAATCTAGTGTAGAATTCTGCTCCTATGCATTATAACAGCTCTATTCTAGGCTATATAATTCTCCTCTACGAGCACCACAAGCCTATCTACGAGCGCCTCGAACTGTTCCGATCCCTCGGAAAAAAAGGAAAAAAAAACACTCGGAGGGTTCAAAGGTGGAGGTGTAGTTGGGTGATTCATAGCCCACTAAACCTTGCCTCTAGCCAGGAGCTGATGACTTCCTATAGGAATTTAGAAGAGAGTCCAGAGTTTAGAATAAAAATGTGGAAGTTAGACATCCACCGCAGGATTAACGACTTTCTAAATTTCTAGACTGTATCTGTTATAGTAGGGTGGTATTACTAGAAAGAAGCCTAATAAATACCAACGGAGAGTGTTCTTTTTTTATTTTATTACTAAATCGCACCCTCGACGGCTTGTCTGTTCTCTTTTATGTGTATTAGAAGAGAATGCCCGATGTAGAGAATTGTAGCCTTGGGGTCGGTTGGCCAGTTGGACACAACGTTCCAGATTTCTGAACCATGTTGGATCTGAACCCAGGACGAAAATATGTTGGGCCCGTTTCTACTACCGGTAGTAGATCCCTCCCAGATCCTTTAAGCAGTGATAGGATTAGTCATCGGGAATTTTTTTTAGGATTTCAGCTTCCAGACTGCTATCCATCGCATCAGGGTTCGTGTCCTCGTTTAGCCTGGTGCGAAGATATTCGATGACATCGCTTCTCTTGGGAGTGGTGCGTATGGTCGCTACTTTTCCAGAAATACGCCGCCCAATTTCATCCCGAATGTGTGGCCTCCCGGTAGCAAATATTCGCGTGTCTGGGGACTTTTGGACGATTAGATGTAGCGAATTGAGGAGCCTGACTCGATGTTCTGCTGCACATTCATCCAAAGCGTCAATGCATATGAATGTACGCTTTTCGAAAGAGGCAGTCTGTAGCATCTTCACAATATCCGAATGCCGTGGTGCCCGTCCGCCAATTACCATTTTCTGGTCTTCATAGGCTTTCACTATTTGCCCCGGCACCTCTCCTAGCCCGCCCACGACTTGTCTCAGCAAGGCGCGCAGCGTGCTCGTCGATGACAGTTCTTTTCGGGTGGCAAAGTCAAAGTAAAAACATGCAATGGCGGCATTTTTCCCGCTGGCCTGATCGCATAAGCTGTCTATCACCAATGAACTAACATTGAGGCTAGTCAGCACTTGCCCTTCTCCCTCTGCTCCTCGCTGGTCATCTTTGTTACCTAATATAAGTCTTGCCGACCCCAGGATCTCCATAGCAAAACAAAACTGCGTTATCAGACTCGCTACCCGCGTGCCAGCTTCTAAATTCCTCGGTTTCTAAGAGCCATTCCCCAACTTTTTCGACCCGGCGGTCTTGGATGTCTTGATGCCGCAACCAAGGCTCTAGTGGGGATAGCCAGGCTAAGATGTTGGATCGGTCATCGGCAACAGTCAGGTTATTAACAATGGTGTTTAAAGAGTTGATATTATTACTGCCCTCCCTGTGCGAGTCTTCTTGGGCTAACTCGTCTAAACGGGTCGCTTTGTCTCAATTGCTCAATTGCCTGCATTCCCACTATTTCCCCACCAAAGTCATCATCCTTCCGATCATTCCGGGCACCTCTATACAGAAGCTCCCACGAGAACCCATATCTTCCCACCCTATCGTAACAGCACCCCCCAAATCTCACCTCAATGTGTCGGAACGACTCCGAACTTGCTTAACAGTATCTTGCTCGGTAACTTAATGGGAGCTCGGAAGTGACTCCACAAAGCGACATTGGCCGCAATCTATATTCGATTCACGTACGGTACCGTTGAAAGTCAGCGACAAACTCAATCCCACAGTGCAAGTATGCTATTGATAGAAAAACCGACTACACCAATGAAAACGTTTCCCAAGCTCCAAGTCTGCCGTCTCATCCAAAACCACGGTGGCATGCCCACGACAGGTATTTGGCATAGTACTGGTACCATTCAACACGGTAGGCTATAATACGTGCGCTCATATTACCGGCGGTTGAACCGCCGCTGTCGAAGGTGTTGCAGGACACGCGGTGACTTGCGAAAAAACTTCGTACACATCCCTTGCTGTTTCTTCATAGTGTTTTTGACATTGTTTCTAGATTTATTCTATAAGGGGCTCCAAGACCCTTAAGAAAAGGGGTGAATAAGAGTGGGAATTATCCAGTGGAGGGGATATCTTTAATCGCTTCTTTCTTATTATACATCTCTTCGTTTTTTCCCAGAGCTATCGTGATCCCGACAAACCACCGGGCCAATACCCGCAAAAGAAGGCCGATTCCTGGATGACTTTCGATAATACCCCTAGACCTCCAAGTCAACAGATACCTTCCATATATGCTCAAAACAAAAAAGAGAGCGAGCGAAGATACTTGCGGAATCCCAACGTATTTATAGTAAATCATTGAAATTCCTTCACAGGCCACTCGTACTAGAATGGGGGGCTCTGTGCAAGAATTTAGGATTCAATCATTTGTAATATTAACCGATATTTCGGATATGTATGTAGAAGCAACACTCCGGACGCTACCTCAAACTATCCACTAACAGGTACATATCTAGATTCCTGCTTGTCTCGCTGAATATAGATGCGATCCTCCAAGAAACCACAATCCATCGCAGGCGACAAAAGCTTAACGCCATGACGGATGGCCTGGGGTTGGAGGATGCTTATGGCGCAACGCTAGATCGGATAAAGGGACAGGGTGGGGAGAAATCAAGGCTTGGCATGGTCGCTTTGATGTGGATCACTCATGCTGAGCGGCCCTTGAAGTCGGATGAACTATGTTACGCCCTAGCAGTTGAGATAGGGTCGGCGAATGTCAATAGCGACAATGCTATCCTGTTGCCAAGGACTTGCGGTCGTAGACAAGAAGGTTTCCACAGTCCGGTTAATCCATTTTACCCTTCAAGAGTACCTCAAGGCTCAGCCCGAGCTTTTCGGCACAGCCCACGCGACAATGGCAGAAACCTGCTTGAGTTATCTGAATTCGCAGCAGGTCAAGAGCGCTTTGGCCATTCCCATTCCCGGTATCTACAACCCACCTTTTCTCCAATATTCCGCCTTATATTGGGGGGTCCACGCAAAACGGGACCTTTCCCATTGCGCTAAATTACTTGCGCTGAACCTATTTGACGACCACAGTAACCACATACCCACAAAAACCCTCTTGTGGGCACAGAGGAATATCCCATACCCTACAGGCTCCGACAGCATTTTCCTATTCGGTGGTCTACACTATGCATCCGTCGTTGGGATTGACGGAATCGTGGCCGACTTGGTAGAGGTGGAAGGTTGTGATATCAACCAAATAGACTGTGTTGGTAATACACCTCTGGTGTGGGCGGCTAGGAATGGGCACGTGGGAGTGGTAAAAATATTGCTCGGACGGGGCGGTCTCAACCCCAACCAACCGGGTTGTTACGACCAAACACCACTCTGGTGTGCTGCCCAGAATGGGCACGAAAGGGTGGTGAGGGTGCTACTCGGGCGGGGCGACGTCAACCCCAATAGACCGGGTCGTTATGACCGAACACCACTTTGGTGTGCTGCCCAGAATGGGCACCAGGGAGTGGTGAAAATTCTACTTGAGCGAGACGACATCAATCCCAACGAACCGGACTGGTACAAAGAAACACCACTCGTGTGTGCTGCTCGGAATGGGCACGAGGGAGCAGTGAGGGTGCTACTCGGGCGGGGCGACGCCAACCCCAACAAACCGGATTGCTACGACCGAACACCACTCTCGTGGGCTGCCCAGAATGGGCACGAGGGAGTGGTGAAAATAATACTCGGGCGGGACGACGTCAACCCCGATGAACCAATGAGCAACGGCCAAACACCACTCAGCCATGCCGCTGAGCGTGGACACGAGGGAGTGGTAAAAATGCTACTCGGGCGGGGCGACGTCAACCCCAACAAACCGGGTTGTCACGATCGAACACCACTCTGGTGTGCTGCTTGCAATGGGCACGAGGGAGTGGTGAAAATGCTACTTGGGCGAGACGATATCAACCCAGATGAACCGGATAACCACGGCTAGACACCACTCTTGTGTGCTGCTAAGAATGGGCACGAGGGAGTGGTGAAAATGCTACTTGGGCGGGACGGCGTCAACCCCAATAAACTAGATCGCGACGGCCGAACGCCACTCTCTCGTGCTGTTCAAAATGGCTATGCGGGAGTGACAGCGCTGCTACAGCCCCTAGAATCTGCCACCTCTAGCACCACCTAAAGCTGAGCAGGCATTGCTCTTATTACCGTTTTCAAACATGGATGACCTATGCGCTATTCCCGCAAGGACCGCGACAATTCCATAAGCATATCTATCGCCACCGTACTCCCCCCTCATTCTCACTCAACCTCAACCCGCAGTGTATAATCCCGCCTTGTGGTGGTTCCTTTCCTTCCGCGTAAGTCTGCCGCAGAACTCATCCTAAATACTTCCTTGCGGTAAAAGGAAATAATGTCTGCTCAAAATGCCCATATCCATCACATACCTATCCAAACCTCTCTACTAATTTCCCCATGTACCCAGGCCAGTATGACCAAGAGTCTTGGTGGGGGCTATTTCTATTCCATTGAAAGGGGCTAGAATGGCTGGGAATTTCCATCACATTTTCTTTTCGGGCTGTTCTCTCGTTCGTAGTAAATCCTTTTACCACATTGGTTTTTCTTTTGTTTTTTCTGTTTCCTTTATTCCATTTTCCTCCCTTTTTGCTAGACCGTAGACCTAAGCGCTATTTAGATAATATGGGAAATAATAATATAAACCCCAAGTGTTTCCGATGCTCATGAAAAGTGACGTAAAGCTAGTTAACTAAGGCATGATGGCAACTAGACTCCATTATGGATATGGTTTAATGGAGATCATGCTTAAATGCCGCAGCCCTCGGGGGTGTGAACTCGGAGGTGAGGTTGGAGGGCTGTTCACATTTTTTAATCCTGCTCGCGAAGGGAAAACCAATCCAGTATGTAAGTGGTCTTTTATTTCCGAAATTAGGTCTCATTCTACGACTACCGGTATCCTACCTGGCTTGTCAATAGTGGTCGCACGGCCACCGAGTTGTGGAGGATATCCTATCCTTTTACCCATGGCAACCTTTGCCTTCTCAGGGTACCCCGCCTGATGGTTAAGCCGGGGTTACAAACCCATACAATCTCCTTGGCCGGACAGGGAAAACCGTGCTAATTTGAGGAGATTAGTTTTCGAATGATGCTGTAGCTACCGTAAACTACAGCTGTAGGGTACAATATCAGGGAACGGCATTATATCTTGCGCTCTAAAATTTGAGGTGGGGCAATGATGTCTTTTACTGAAGGAGTTCATGTTGCGGAAAGAACTGACGGGTTAAGTTTTCTTTATCGCAAAAGGATTTTAAGTTAGAGGATCGTTAGGAAAAAGACCCAAAGATGAGACTTTAGTTACAGATAAGAGGGATTGTACGTAGGGGGGCGCTACTCAAGGGGAGTCAAATTACATCTGCAATGCTCTTACCTCCAATTCCGGGGGTTAATTGTGTATTTAAAAAAGCTAAGTTGGACTTTTGTTTCCTCTGCGCCATAGGTTAGCACCCGCTCTTACATCCTAATTGAGATTTAAGCTGCTTTTTTCTTCTTCTTCCACTGGCCTGGCTCGCTATCTCTGGTTGGTTGACGGTACGTGTACCAGGAGTAAACCACCGTAACGGGCTGTCTCGTATATTATGGTACTTGTATACAGGCTTTGTAGACTTACTGGGCAAACCATAACCCCACAGGGAGCCGAGTGACGCCCTGTGACGGCTGTATAAAAAAACCAAGGACAGGGCGATAACTAGGTTACCTTCCTGAAGATAGCAGCACTCAAATGTAGAAATATGTGTTGACTAGCTAAAGTAGGGTTGATTTTTTTTCTCTCCTTTACCCGCCCTGTTCGAGTTATAACAGCCTGGCTTACCCTGGGGCCCTATATTCTAAGAGTTGTCCAACGGTAACCTCGCTTGGAGTTGTTTACCGGAGATTCACTCTCTGTCCTGGCTAGTTAATTTAGTGGTAAGCCTTGTACGTAGGATGTATTGTTGGTTGGTTGTTGTCTAGCAACAACATAGGGGGGCCAACGAACATGGAGCTCAACGAACATCCCAAACAAAATCGCCCCCCGCTAGTGGGTACCGGTTGGGTTTAGCTAGGGTAAGTAATGTATTGGATTAGGGCCTGCTAAGTCACTTTTTTTAATGTGCTCGGGTATGGTCATAAAGGTCGGAGAAATAGATCGGCAGGATCAGGTGGGGTAGTTGGGGGACAGGTTGCCTTGGTGGAAAAGATTTTGTCCTGGGGGACATCAGAAATCCGGATGGAGGAAGTAGGTATCTTAGTACCCGTATTTGACTGTATAGATGATGAAACTGACAGCATGCAGTTCAATCTATTCATTTATATGAGTCTCTTCAAAAAACTACCGGTGTTTCAAAAGCCCCGATTCTTTCTCCTCCTTGAGTCTCATTTTTACCTTATACCATCTTAGCAAAATCGGCATATGCATGGACAGCTACTCAGTTCAACTCTTCAGGTTACTAGCATTATGCAACATCCCACTTTTTCTACCTCCTCTAATGATCGGCGCCTCTAATCCTTGCCTCGCTACCCAATGTTTTCTAACCTATGACCATACCCGAGTATTTGTTCGCGGAGCTCCCCTGTTCGTTGACCCCCTCCCATGTTATGATACAAGAGAAGAAGCTATTATATAAGCAGTAAAAATACATGCCAAGCACAACTAGTGGTTCCCTGAACCCAGTGTACCTGAGTATCGTAGTTCGAACCTAGACCAACCAAAGACATAACTTAAGCGTGGCTAGCTATATCTCTAATATCTCTAACAAATCTTGGTTCTCAATTATCCTAAACGGTGATAGAAGGTTATTCATTGCCATATTATTATTCAATAACTCATTAGCTGTACTACAGCGCCCTAACAAAAGTCATCGTTAGTGGCTACTTTTACACCAAACCTGGTGCCTTTTAGAGCACAAGAACTCGACCACCGACTGAGCAAATAAATCAATTCTTGGTAAAATAGTAGTTCTGGGTACTCCACTGTGGTTGTGATATTTTAGCGTTGGAGCATATAGTGAAATATTGAATGAACTGTGGTGGTGATGCGGAATTATAAACTTCGAAATAATGATATTCTTATGTATTTTTTCTATGGGCACCGAGACAAATTCTCAGCGTTTGGCCCCGGTTTTAGGATGGGCTATGCTAGTTGACAAGCACTGGCCCCAGATATCTGAATTTTGGATCCTCTAGATCTTTAACTATCTATTGGTATATCTTTGGTATTATTTGATCAAGAGGTGGGGGTGGAAATCGGGATTTCAGAGACTCTGATTCGGGTCTTTATTCGCATGTTTTCAGAGTCACATAGACCCACCAGCGATGACTTTTGTCCAAGAATCATACCTACCTTGGCCATAGGACTGTATATGGATGGCTCTCACTCTTTGATCATTAGAAAGGTGGAGTAAACTACGGTAAATATAGAACCTACTATGGCACCGCTAGGGCTGTTGTGTATGAGTATAGTTGATGTTGACAGCCTCGATGATTATCAAAAAGCACGGTGGCTATTTTCCAATTGGCAGAACCGCTGCTGGTATGATACTTTTATGGTTCGTTAACAAAACCAACCAATCAAAGGACAAGCCACCATCCTAGCAAGCAAAAAAAAAAAACAAAGCGAAGAGAAAGAGAGGAAATTATAAAATACTGTACAAGTACTAGTTGAGTGATAATGATTTTTCTAGGAGGGTTTGTTGTACAGTACGGCTTGTCCGGAAGTGATATGCTGCCGCGCTCGCCTGGCGTTCGGTTAACCTTGTTAGCAAACAAGACGCGCACAAAACATCTCTGCGACCTATTGATATTAAAAAGAGTACGCTGGATGCTTTTAGTTGCGTGGTATTCAAATTCTTCCACTGATTCATTCTTAAGGCTTGATATATCTGTATATATACTAAGCGTGATTCCATGGCAAGCGCTCTAGGGCGCTCGTCCACCACGATGGAGGATTTGTGGTGTAGTTGAACTGAACTGCTGAACACGGGTTGGGAGAGAAGCGGTGTGGAATTTTGTGCGACCAATGCAGTACTCGTAGGTGGGGTGTTGGCATGAATCTGGGGAGATTTATTGGATGGTCTTGAAGCATCCATGGAGTTACACAAACAAAAGACCCCACTTTTCTTTAGCCCCTAGGAATTCTAACACTGGTACATGACTGATTCCATCATCCATCATCTCCAATATCTATTATTCTAATCGGCGAAGAGCAGGAAATGTCACGGTCTTTCAGTAACAATATCAACTCTTTAAATACCACTGTTAATAACTTTAGTGTCGCCGATGACCGATCCAACGTCCTAGCTTGGCTATCCCCACTAGAGCCTCGCTTACGGCATCAGGACATCCGGGACCAGCGGGTGGAAGATGTAGGGGAATGGCTCTTAAAAACCGAGGAATTTAGAAGCTGGTGCGCGGGTAGTGAGGGAGATGGATCCGATAACGCAGTTTTATTTTGCTATGGGGATCCGGGGGTCGGGAAGACTTATATTAGGTAATGATGTCGCATCTCGACGAATGGAAGAAAAAAGTGCCAGTGTTGACAAGCCATGAGGTTAGCTCATTGGTGATAGATCGCTTGTGCGATGAGGCCGGAGGACGAAGTGTCGTTGTTGCATGTTTTTACTTTGACTTCGCGGCCCAAAAGGAACAGTCATCGACGAGTGTGCTAGGCGCCGTACTCAAGCAGGTTGTGGGCGGACTGGATGAGGTACCGGGGGAAATAGCGCGAGCCTACGAAAATCAAAAGAAGGTCATTGGTGGACGGGGACCGCGGCTCCCCGATGTTGTCAGGATGCTACAAACTACATCTTCCGAGAAGCATACATTCATATGTATTGACGCTTTAGACGAATGCGTGCCAGGACATCAAGTCAAGATTCTTAGTTCGCTCAACCAAATCCTCCAAAAGTCTCCTGGCACGCGAATATTCTTGACTGGGAGACCACACATTCGGGCTGAAATCAAAACGCGTCTTGCTCGGGGAGTAACAAGTGTATCTATCACTCCCAGGCGAAATGATATCATCAGTTTTCTCCATAGCAGGCTGGACGAGGATACAATCCCTGATGCGATGGACAGTAGTTTGGAAGCAGATATCCTGAGGAAAATTCCTGAAGATATTTCGGAAATGTACGTATTGGCACCAATACTGGACAAGCTACCTCAAGCTATCCACTGACAGATACATATGTACAGATTTCTGCTAGTCTCGTTGAGTATTGATATCATCTTACAAGAAACTACAATCCACCGCAGGCGACAAAAGCTCAGCACGATGGCCGCCAGCTTAGGGTTGGGGGATGCTTATGGCTCAACGCTGGGTCGGATAAAGGGACAAGGCCGGGAGAAGGCGAGGCTTGGTATGGCCGCTTTGATGTGGGTATCTCACGCTGAGCGACCCTTGAAGTTGGATGAACTGTGTCACGCCCTAGCAGTCGAGATAGGATCGCCGAATATCAATAGCGACAATGTCCCTTCAATAGGGACACTACTATCTTGCTGTCAAGGGCTTGTTGTGGTAGACAAGAAGGCTTCCACAGTCCGGTTAATCCATTTTACCCTTCGAGAGTACCTCCGGGCTCAGCCCGAGCTTTTTGGTACAGCTCACTCGATAATAGCAGAAACCTGCTTAAGTTTTCTGAATTCGCAGCAGGTCATGGCTCTTGCGACCATTCCCTCTCCTGGTCCCTGCAGCTCACCCTTTCTCGAATATTCCTCGGTATTTTGGGGAGCCCACGCCAAACAGGACCTTTCCGATTGCGCTAAATTACTTGCGCTGAAGCTATTTGACAACCATAATAACCACACGCCCATTAAAGTCCTCTTGGAAGCACAGAGGAGGTACCCGTACGTTGTTGATTATGACAAACTTTCTCTATTCAGTGGTATACACTGGGCATGCATGTTTGGGATTGTTGAGATTGTGGCTACATTGGTGGAGGTGGAAGGTTGTAATATCAACCAAGAAGACTGCACGGGTAATACACCTCTCGCGTGGGCTGCTTATCATGGGCACGAGGCAGTGGTAGAAATACTGCTCAGACGAGGCGACATCGACCCCGACAAACTAGATCATCACGGCCGAACGCCACTCCGTTGTGCTGCCCAAAACGGGCACGAGGCAGTGGTGAAAATGTTGATTGGACGGGGCGACGTCAACCCCAACAGACCGGGTTGGCGCGGTCGGGCGCCACTCTGGTGTGCTGCCCAGATTGGGCACGAGGAAGTGGTGAAAATACTACTCGGACGGGGCGACGTCAACCCCAACAAATCAGATAACGACGGCCTAACACCACTTTGCTGCGCTGCTTGGCATGGGCACGAGGGAATGGTCAAAATATTACTCGGACGGGACGGCGTTGACCCTGGTAGACCCGACAACCGCGGCCGAACACCACTCCGGTGTGCTGCTTGGAATGGGCACGAGGGAGTGGTGAAAGCGTTACTAAGACTGGGAGACATCAACCCCGACAAGCCTGACAACGACGGCCTAACAGCACTATGGTGCGCTGCCGGGAATGGACACGAGGGAGTCGTAAAAATACTACTCGGACGGGACGATGTCACCCCTGACAAACCAAATAACCACGGTCGAACACCACTCCAGTGTGCTTCTTGGAATGGGCACGAGGGAGTGGTGAGAATACTACTCGAGCGTGACGACGTCAACCCCAACAGACCAGATAACCGTGGTCGAACACCATTATGGTGCGCTGCTAAGCGTGGACATGCAGGAGTGATAGCCCTACTACAGCCCTTAGAATCTGTGATACTGGTACCACCCCTGGCACGACCTAAGGCCGGGGATGCATCTCCCCCTCACCGTTTTCAACCATGGATAACCTATGCGTCATTCCCGCAAGGACCGCAACAATTCTATAAACAAGTCTGTCGTCGCCGTTCCCCCCCCCCTCAATAAATCCTTTTGGCACATTCGTTGTCCCTTTACCTTTTCTGTGTTTCCTTTATTCCATTCTCCTCCCTCTTTTCCGGGACGTGGCCCTGAGCGCTGTTTAGATATGAGAAATAATATAAACTACAAGTTTCCGATGCCCATGAAAAGCGACGCAAAGCTGGTTAACTAAGGCGTGATAGCGACTAGACTCCATCACAGACATGGTTTAATGGAGAATATGCTTAAATGCCGCAGCCCTGGGGAGTGTGAGCTCGCAGGTGAGGTTGGAGGGCTGTCCATACTTTTTAGTCCTACCCGCGAAGGAAAAACTAGTTCGGTATGTACAGTAAGAGGTCCTTTATCTCTAAAATTAGGTCGCATTCCAGGACCCTCGGTATCTTGCCTAGCTTGTCAAGGGTGATCTCACAGCCCACCGTGCTATAAGCTATCGACTAACAGGAGAGTGGAGATGGATATTCTATTCTTTTATTCAAAAACCTTTGCCTTCCCAGATCATCCCGCCCAATGCTCAAGCCGGTGGTTACAACCCCTGCAATCTCCCTGCCCGAACAGGGAAAACCTTGCCGAGTTGCGGAGATTAGTGTTCGAACCACGCCGCAGGTACCCTAAATTACACTTGTAAGGTACAATATCAGGGAACGATACCCCGCACTCTAAAACTTTACGCCGGGTAATGGTATCTTCTGCCATAGGAGGTCACGTTGAGGAAAGTGATGATGAGTTGGGTTCCCCTATAACAAGCGGATTTTAGGGGGCGAGCCTGTCGTGGTTGGAGGATAGCTAGGCAAAATACCGCACTCGAGGATCAAGCTTGATAGTAGATAGGGGGATTGTATGTATTAGGGGGCTGTTGAAGGGGAGTCAAATTAGATCTGCAATGTTTTTACCCTCCAATGCCGGGAGTTAATTGCGTATTTAAAAAGTTAGGTCGGGCTCCCTTCTCCTCTCAGCCTCATGTGCAAGTCACCCCGCTCCACATTCCCATTGAGGCTTAAGGTACTTTCTTATACTGACCCTGCTCATGGCGTCTGGTGAGTTCACGGTAACTCACCATAATTGATCACTTTGTATTGTATGGTAGGCTTTGTAGACTCACCGGGAAATGTCAAGAATTAGACATTTTGTTAGGCAGCGGAAGATCATTGATCAAGTCCTCTAGCTAGCCAGGCCGAACAGGAACGGTATATACGGTATATACCTTATCGTGATCACGCAACCCACGATGTGGAATACACACTTCCACATACGCTCCCGTATACGCAGTAGTGAGTAGGAAGCTTCAAGCAAATCTCTCGTACCTCCACCTGGAGGACCATTTCGCAACAGGAAAACCATAACCCTAGACGAGTGACGGCTTGTGACGCCCCTATAAATCAACTTAGGAAGGAGTGGTGATAACCGATAACTAGGCTACCATCCCGAAGACGACAGCACACAAGTGAATAAATATGAGCAGACTGGCTAAAGCAGGGTTAATTTTATTTTTTTCCTTCGCTGGCACTGTTCGGGTTATGGTAGTTTCGCTTACCCTAGGGCCCTATATTCCAAGAGAGTCATCCAAGAGTAATTTCGTTTAGAGTTCTTTACTAGATATTTACTCTCTATCTTGGTTGGTTAGTTTGGTGGTATCGTAAATCTCGTGCGCAGAAAGCACCATCTGTTGGCCGCCGTCTAGTAATAACATAGGAGGGGAGTCAAAATATGGGGGTTTAACGACCAAACAAAGTCTCCACCCACTAGCAGACACCGGTTAGGATTAGCTAGAGTAACTATATTGAATTGCTGCCTGCTAAGTCACTTTTAGTGTATTGTTCGCGGACCCCCCGAATCTTCGTTGACCCCTCCTATATTATCATACAAGAGAAGGAGCTATAAGTCGGAAATATCCAGTGGTTGCCCTGAACCCAATGTAGTTCCACACTAGACTAACAGAAGACATAACAAAACCGTAGCCATATCTCCAAACACCTCCAACATATCTTGGATTTTCAATTATCTTAAATTGTGATTATTTATTGGCGTATTCAACAACTCTCTAGGCTACCATACTACAGCACCCTAACAAAAGTAACCGTTTGTGGCCACTTTCAAACCAAACCTGAAGCTTTTTAAAGCGCTAGAACCCCACTACCGACTGCGCAAATAAATCAATTCTGGGTAAAATAGTGGTTCTTGGTACGTTAGTTGTGATATTTCAATATTGGAGCATACCGTGCAATATTGAGTGAACTGTGGCGATGCAAAATTTGCGATTTCAAAATAATATTATGTATCTTTTTCTATGAGCACCGAGACAAATTCTCAGTGCTTAGCTCTGGTTTTAGGATGGGCTATGCTAATTGGCAAGAACTGGCTCTAGAAATCTGAATTTTGGATCCGCTACCGTAGATCATCTATATCTTTCGTTTTAATCAAGAGGTGAGGGTGGAAATGGGGATTTCAGAGACTCTGAACTTAGGTCTTTATTCACATGTTTTCAGAGGCACGTAGGCCCACCCGCGATGACTTTTGTCCAAGAATCATACATATGTTGACCATACGACTGCATTTGGATGGCTCTCCCTCTTCAATTATTAGAAAGATGGGGTAGACTACAGTAAATATACCACCTACTCTGGCACCGCTAGGGCCGCTGTGTACGAGTATAGTTGACAGAATCGGTGATTATCAAAAAGCACGGCGGCTATTTAACTTGGCAGACCGCGATTGTTCGTTAACAAAACCAGTCGATCAAGGAACAAGCCCACCAGCCCCACTATCCCAGCAACAAACTAAGGGAGAATAAGAAGAAATTATGAAATACTGTACTGGTTGAGTGGTAATGATTTTTCTGGGAGGGTTTGTTGTACGGTACGGGTTGTCCAGAAGTGATGTGTTGCCGCGCTTGCCTGGCGTTCGGTTAACCTTGTTAGCAGACAAGACGCGCACGAAACATCTCTGCGACCTGTATTGATATTAAAAAAAGTACGCTGGATGCTTTTAGTTACGTGGTATTTAAGTTCTTCGACTGATTCATTCATAAGGCTTGATATATTTGTATATATACTAAGCTAGGTGATTTCATGGCAAGCGTTCTAGGGCGTTCGCTCATCACGATGCAAGATTTGTGGATTCCGATCACCCCGTCCAATCTTATGTAAGCAACCCTGGCCTTACCTCGTTTAAGGTATTTTTTTTGCACTCTTTTTTTTCGCTCGTGGGTTGGTTTTCATTGTGTTTTTTTTCTTCTGATGTCTCTAATACTTGACCCATATTACAGGCTCTGCTACGAGAGTACTTGCATAGTGGATAGAACCAAAAGGCTATTGCTAGACAAGGACCATGCAGTTGTGGCGGGGTGGAGAACTTGGAGGAAATGTGAACTCTCCTCGCTCCACAGGCAGCTTACGTAAGCAAACTCGGTGCTTTGGCTCCTCTTATATGATACTCGCTTAAGATTTTTTCGCACTTGATGTCTCCCTGACCCACCGTATATAAAGCCACATGCCATAACCGTCGACATGTATCTCCTAGCCGCATACCCGCAAACCTGCATATCCGCATATCTACTTGTACTCAGCTGCATAACCCCATGCCCTATAGGCAGTCTAACGATTTATTGGATGGTCCTGAGGCATCCATGGAGTTACACAAATATCCACTTTTCTTTAACCCCTAGGAATTCTACCACCTGTAGTCAATCGATTCCATCATCCATCATCTCCAATATCTACAATATTCTAAGCGTCGAAGAGCAGGGAATGTCACAGTCTTTCAGTAATAACACCAACTCTTTGAACACCACTGTTAATAACTTTAGTGTCGCCGATGACCGATCTGACATCCTAGCCTGGCTATCCCCACTAGAGCCTCGCTTACGGCATCAGGACATCCGGGACCAGCGGGTGGAAGATGTAGGGGAATGGCTCTTACAAACCGAGGAATTTAGAAGCTGGTGCGCGGGTAGTGGGGGAGATGAATCTGATAACGCAGTTTTATTTTGCTATGGAGATCCGGGGGTCGGGAAGACTTATATTAGGTAGTAATGTCGCATCCCGATGAATGGAAGAAAACGGGCTCGTGTTAACAAGTTGTGAGGTTAGCTCATTGGTGATAGATAACTTGTGCGATGGGGCCGGAGGACAAAATGCTGCAGTTGCATGTTTTTACTTCGACTTCGCGGCCCAAAAGGAGCAGTCATCGACGAGTATTCTGGGCGCCGTGCTCAAGCAGGTTGTGGGCGGACTAGATGAGGTACCGGTGGAAATAGCGAGAGCCTACGGAGATCAAAAAAGAGTAATCGGTGGACGGGGACCGCGGCTCCCCGATGTTGTCAGGATGCTGCAAACCACCTCCTCCGAGAAGCGTACATTCATTTGCATTGACGCTCTAGACGAATGCGTGGCAGAACATCAGGTCAAGATTCTTAGTTCGCTTAAACAAATCCTCCAAAAGTCTCCGGGCACTCGAATATTGGTGACTGGGAGACCACACATTCGAGCTGAAATCGGAAAGCGTCTTGCTGGGGGGGTAACGAGTGTATCTATCACTCCCAGGCGAAATGATATCATCAGTTATCTCCATAGCAGGCTGGACGAGGATACAATCCCTGATGCGATGAACAGTAGTTTGGAAGCAGATATCCTGAGGAAAATTCCTGAAAATATTTCGGAAATGTACGTATTGGCACCAATACTGGGCAAGCTACCTCAAGCTATCCACTGACAGATATATATATAGATTCCTTCTAGTCTCGCTGAGTATCGATGCCATCTTACAGGAAACAACAATCCACCGCAGGCGACAAAAGCTCAGCACAATGACCACCAGTTTAGGGTTGGGGGATGCTTATGGAGCAACGCTAGATCGGATAAAGGGACAGGGTGGGGAGAAGGCGAGGCTTGGTATGGCCGCTTTGATGTGGGTATCTCACGCTGAGCGGCCCTTGAAGTCGGACGAACTGTGTCATGCCCTAGCAGTCGAGATAGGATCGCCGAATGTCAATAGCGACAATGTCCCTTCAATAGGGACACTACTATCTTGCTGTCAAGGGCTTGTTGTGGTAGACAAGAAGGCTTCCACAGTCCGGTTAATCCATTTTACCCTTCGAGAGTACCTTCGAGCTCACCTCAAGCTTTTTGGTACAGCTCACTCGATAATAGCAGAAACCTGCTTAAGTTTTCTGAATTCGCAGCAGGTCAAGGCTCTTTTAGAAATTCCCTCTCCTGATCTCCATGGCACTCCCTTTCTTGAATATGCCTCGGTATTTTGGGGAGCCCACGCCAAACAGGACCTTTCCGATTGCGCTAAATTACTTGCGCTGAAGCTATTTGACGACCATAATAATCACACTCCCACTAAAGTCCTCTTAAAAGCACAGAGGAGATACCCTTGGGTTGTCGATTACGGCAAACTTTCTCTATTCAGTGGCATACACTGGGTATGCATGTTTGGGATTGTTGAGATTGTGGCTACATTGGTAGAGGTAGAAGGTTGTGATATCAACCAAGGAGACTGCACGGGTAATACACCTCTAGCGTGGGCTGCCTTTTATGGGCATGAGGCAGTGGTGGAAATACTACTCGGGCGAAGCGACATCGACCCCGAAAAACTAGATAATTACGGCCGAACACCACTTCGCTGTGCTGCCCAGAATGGGCATGAGAGAGTGGTGAAAATGTTACTTGGACGGGGCGTCAACCCCAACAAACCGAGTTGGCGCGGTCGGGCGCCACTCTGGTGTGCTGCCCAGAATGGGCACGAGGAAGTGGTGAAAATACTACTCGGGCGGGGCGACGTCTACTCTGACAAACCTGATAACGACGGCCTAACAGCACTTTCTGGCGCTGCTTGGAGTGGGCACGAGGGAGTGGTTAAAATATTACTCGGACGGGACGACGTTGACCCTGGTAGACCCGATAACCGCGGCCGAACACCACTCCGGTTTGCTGCTTGGAATGGGCACGAGGGAGTGGTTGAAGCGCTACTCAGACGGGGGAACATCGAACCCGACAAGCCTGATAACGACGGTCTAACAGCACTGTGGTGTGCTGCCGGGAATGGACACGGGGGAGTCGTAAAAATACTACTCGGACGGGACGATGTCACCCCTGACAAGCCAGATAACCACGGTCGAACACCACTCCAGTGTGCTGCTTGGAATGGGCACGAGGGAGTGGTGAGAATACTACTCGGACGTGACGACGTCAACCCCAACAAGCCAGATAACCGTGGCCGAACACCACTCTGGTGCGCTGCTAAGTGTGGACATGCAGGAGTGATAGGCCTACTACAGCCCTCATAATCTACCGCCCCCAACACGACCTAAGATCGAGGAGGCATTGTCTCCCTTACCGTCTTCAAACATGGATGGCCTACGCGCCATTTCTACAAGGGCCACATCAATTCCATAAACATGTCTGCCGCCGCCCTTTAATCACTCCTCCCATTCCCGCTCAACCACGGCTTAAATATTTCCCCCTTTTGGCTGAAGGAAATGACATGCGATGGGAATACCCATATATATCCCGTGTTTGAGTCCACGAAAGCGGATAGTTGTGAGGGTTGGTGGGGAAAGATAGATGTGGGGGTTACCCGAAGTGGAGAGGGTCGGCCGTGGAAGTTTATAGAATTTCTTTAGCGATTGCACCCGTTCTGTAGTTGGAATGGTTTACACAGATAGTTCGATGGTCATGCCTTTCTTTTATTATTGTTATTACGGGGGTAAGCCGACAAATGGGGGCATACATGGAGAGAAGTCGGCAGGTGTGGGAAGCGATAGAACGATCAAGATGATTCCCCTATATCACACATATACTCATATAACCCCCCACCCCCCCCAGCCAGACAGGGAAGCCCTTACCATGTTATGGAAGTTAGTGCCCGAATGGTCATGTACTGTACCTGAAATTAACAGCAGCAAGGTGTAGTATCGGGGGCAGCATCTTGCACTCTGGGATTCGACGTCGGATGATGGTGGCTTTTGCCGAAGGAGTTCATGTTGCAGAAAGTGCCCATGAATTCAGTTTTCTTATAACGGGAAATTTAGACGACCGGCCTGTAGTGATTAGGATAGATCGGCAAAAGAAAAAAAGATGAGGCTTTGCTCGTAGCAGCATATGAGGAACATTGCTTGCAATAGGAGGCTATCAATGAGGCGGTAAGTTTAATCTACGGTATTCTTGTTCGGAATGCTATGGAGTAATTGCCCACTTATGTAAAATATTTTAAATTTCGTTTCATTTCTTCCCCAATACGCCATGCGCAACCCCCCCCCCTCTTACCTCTCCATTGAGATCTAGGGTGTTTTTTTACACTGGCCCCGCTCACAGCGTCTAGTAAGCTTACGGTAAGTTATCCGACTGTGTCGCATTGCCAGGCACCATATGCGAGGTAGACCTACTGTGCAAAACCTAAACTTAGACGAGTGACATTTTGTGACGGCGTTATAAAACAACCTCGGGAAGGGTTGTGATAACTAAATCTGTTTGGGGACAAGAGCGCTCAAGTGTAGCAATGTGCATGGGCTGACGGAAGCAGAGTCAACTTTTGGTTTTTTCCCCAGGCTCTGTTGTAATCATAGCGGCTTTATTCATGTTTTCAAGTACAATTTACTATTGTCGGCTCTCGAGACCTCGAGGGAGTTAGGAGCGATTTGCTCCCAATGAAGTGGTCAGAGAGTTTAACACCTTCAGTACAAGACATGGCTCTAGAAATTTTTTGATTTGATTTTTTCTTCTTTCTTCTCTTCGGCTAGGCTTGCTAGAGATAACTCATCGTTGCCGGGTGAAGGAGTTAGGACAGAAGGGAAAAGAAAATCCGATTAAATGAGTTATCAGAGGATCAAATCGGATTCTTGATAAGTTGTACAGTGCATAAGTAGACTAAGAGTGTAGCTAGTTCGTATGGTAATATATTTTAGAGTTTCTTACCTGAGATTACTCGCTTCCTCGGTCAGCTAGTTTAGCCATAAATCCCGGGCGCTGAATCATCCTAGGCAACGATAGAAGACTATTCATCAGCATATTCAACGACTCTTTAGGTTAACTTACTACTTAGGTTAGACGTAGAACAGGGTTTAGTTTTGGTGAATTGGCTCGAGGTCACTAGAAAAATGGGGTAGAATATGATAAATATACTGTAGTAGACTACTATGACACCGCCGGCGATGCGCTGTCCGAGTGTTATACACGACGCCCTGTACGAATATCAAGAAAGACCGCCCCTGTTGTCATAGAGTCTAATACGGTATTCCGGGAACAGCTTCACTCCTAGTATGGACATTACGAAGGATTATAATATATGCTCTATGCTGGATAATTTTTAAGCCTCCCGACTGATTCATTCTTAAGGCTTAATACACCTATATACACGCCAAGTTAGGTGATTCCACAGTAGGCATTCAAGGGTGCTCGTTCATCGCGGTTCAGTATTTATGCTGTAGTTATACCAAACCGAACGAGGGCGCGGGAGGGAACAGGGATGTGGAATTTCCGTAGCTAATGCGGTACTCGGGGGTGTACGTGGGTGATCGGACAGACAGGGGTCATAAAATTTATGCTGATACATAAATTT
>Ga0307507_10003142_pt1 | contig 32826 bp, 40 predicted proteins | sample 7_EM_MG_FD_207223 | JGI IMG/M metagenome (GOLD analysis project Ga0307507, IMG submission 207223) | Populus trichocarpa ectomycorrhiza microbial communities from riparian zone in the Pacific Northwest, United States - 7_EM | ecosystem: Host-associated > Plants > Roots > Unclassified | place... | reverse complement strand
TGTTTTTTGCCATAATTTTGGGGGGATTGGCTATAGGGTGTAGGGGGGGTGGAATGTTGATGGTGTATGATATTAGATGGTGTTGAGAGCCCTTTTTATCTCCAGCGATATCTTGGGACAAAGTGTCGATTCAGCATTATATCATAACGCGTCACATAACATCCATCCACCCATCATACCGTAAAAACCGGGGTAATGGAAAATCACTCTAGGAAGTTCCGGGATTCCACATCCCAAGCTGGGGGAAGGGGAACACAAAGGGAAGACATTGCCTTCCCACTTTTCACGGGGGGGGGGAGACAAATGAAAGGAGGGGGACGATAGGCTTAACTGGGGGAGGAGACTCCAGCGTCCTAGCAAGGCCCTCAATTATTCTAGCGCCTTATGTATTCGTTCGTCCACCACAAGAAGAAGTCGAAGCCCACTCCCTGCTCTCGGCCACGATCTTCCTATTGTAGATGGCCCCGTAAGGCTCATATTGATTATATCCAGTATGGGGTAGCTCTCGAATAAAAAACAAGTGGCTCAATCACGACATGCAGGTGTGACGCTCAGAGGCTCAAAACTGCAGAAACAGAAACCATAAAAAACTAATTGGGAATGCATTCCATCGAATCTCCAGAGCACCATCTTCTGGCCCGAGTGAGCAACTATGACTCCTTGTGCCATCTCCAGCGCTCTATTACCGTACCGTACCCACTGCCACCCTCCCCCAACCGAAAGAAAGTATGCCTGAGGATTGGGGACATCATAACCAGACTACCGGCACCCACTCATGATTACTCTCCACCTCCACCGCCGAGCCCGTGACCCCACCAACCAACGCTGCTACATGCCAGTGCTACCACCACACCCTGCCAAGCCAAACATACCACGGTGAATAAAACCCACCAAGTTTGACCAGGGCGAAACCTGAGACAGCCAAGAGGAAGCGTTCACGCGATTGGATTCACTAGTTCTCACTCTACCTTGGCACTGTCTTCATTAAAATTTTAGGATCTGATGAAATCTTCCATACAGTAAAAACTGAAATAATCGAGTCGTGTGCTATGTCGTCGTCGAGAATTCCCTACGGCACTTCTTTAGAAAAGGCTCGAAAAGCACGGCCAAAAGAAGAGCGGCTCAGCCCCTCCCCTCTAAGAGACATAAAAACAAACAAACAAAAAGACACCAGACTTTGCCAGAGGGGCAACTCTGACTACCGGTGCACAGCACACGACTCGATTATTCCAGTTTTTACGGTATTGTATTCGTGTGCTACTTGTACAGTAGCTATATAAGTTACTGCTCGAGCATCCCAACCTACATATACTTGTACACACTTGTCTCCGCATACCGTAAAAACTCTTGCGATTCGCCACGATAAATTTGGTTTGACAGTTGGCGGAATTGCGTGTACCAATTAATGAGATCCAACACGTCTCCAGGGCCGATCTTATACCGGGATGGGAAAGCACTGACCCTTCTCAAGACCTTTTGTCTCCGAGTCTGGAGATTAGAGGCGTGCTGGAGATGGCGAGTCACAAGAGTTTTTACGGTATCCACACACGCACGCACTCGATCCAGCATCCCTCCACACATGTGCACTATGATAGCTCCTTTGTATGTTGTAATGTAGTAGTAATGTAGTAGTAATGATATAAGGGGATAAGACAAAAATTACAATTTAGAAATGCAGGTAAGAAAAACTAAAAACTAAAAAAAAACTTCGTCTCTATCTCTTTTCTTGCCCTCATTGAATTTCCGGAGATGTGATGGGTTTACTTGCGGCGGTAGAAGCGTTTAACCTTGGGAATTTCGCTGCAGGCGCCGAGTATGCAGTGGTGCTCGCCCTCTACCTTGACTGCGACGTGGCCGGTGGTAGCTAGGAGGTGTTAGCTCGAGGGTCTAAGTGAGGAGGCTAAGATTGCGAGGGGGAATACGTACTAGGAATGGGCTTAGAAGTAGCGGTTCCACTGGATGGCTTTGGCTTAGCTACATTAGTAGAGTTTCCAGCAGTTCCATTCCCTGCGGCGGCACCTCCGGCGCCGGTCAATGCGGTGGCTCCGACGCCGATCAAGTTTTCCTGGCCGAGAGAATTCTGGGTGTATCTGGAGTTGAACTTGACGACGGCCTTGATTTGGTTGTAGGTCTTGACGCTGAGCGGGAGGGGATTCTTAGTGACGAGGAATGTAAGCCCTTCAGCGCAGGGAGGGGTGGTCAAGGACCCGGCGTACTGGAAGAGAGGGGTTGTCTGGATGTGGTTGATGACTTCGGCGAACTTTAGAGGACCCGTCTCAGTTACTGTGCCGGGGGTAGCAATCTGGGCGAGGTTCTCGGTAACTGCGGTCAAGAGCTCTGTAGTGGTTGTTCCATCCTCGGAAAGCTGGAAAGTCAAAGCTATAACCGCAATTGCTCCGGATCCGTCTATTGTTTTTGGAAGAAGAAATGTTAAAATCCATGATGTCAGAATAGAACAAGAGGGGAATTCTTACCTGCAGCTTCGTGGACCATATGTATCTCCAATGGAAAATACTCCTCAGCAACTCTGTGCTCACTTGGCGTATGGAAATGGAACTGCTTCAGGCTGAATTGTGTTCCACCGAGAGTTGTTGTTCCATTGACAATGACCTCCACGGTGGTCCCCAAGTTCTCGAACTCTGCTGCCTTCACATCGGGAATAACAACTTTAGGAGCCTCTGCCGCGAGCTGGACGGTGCTATCGATATTTATAGGTGACTGTACTTTTGAAGTTGCACAAGCGGAGTTCTCCGCAGAGAGTCCCGCCCAATTTAGAGGGCCCTGAAGCCCTGTGTATCCAAAATTCGAGACCTCAACAGTGGCAGCACCTGCTGCACGGGGAAACAGACTCGTGCCGTACATACAATTCGCCGAAGAGAGAAGAGGAGCGGAGAGCACTGCCGCAATGAAAACTAATTGTTGTGTATACATCTTTGCTGAGGATTGCAGGGCCGGCTGCTGAGATTTGAAGAAAAGAAGTACGAAGGAAGAAATAAAGAATTGAAAGAAAGACAAGTGCCTGCTGTCTGTTGAAAGAACTGGGTAACCAAGGCACAGCCGGTTTCAAGAAGTGAAATATAAGGAAAATTGAAAGAGAAAATGAACGAAAGAGGCCAGGAAATCCACGGAAACTCACAAAGGAAGAAGACTGATGGAAGGAAGGGAAAAACGCGGGAAAGCATCCAAAGATATCCTCCTCTCCCTCCAGATTCGCCAAGGAATTCAAACATGATGCTTCAAACGTATATGGACAACTTTTCAGTTCTTGAAGCAGCCAAGCAACTTGGCAGGAGAGGCATTCCGTAGGTATTTATGTATTCTGGGCGGCACAATTGCTTACTTATAGGGTATTGGTAGGCTTGCGACGCGATTGTGTTTTATGCCCGCAATAGGCAGAGTTCCCGTATGACAGGAAGTAGTTGTCACTCCCTAAGGCGGTAAAACCTACAAAGGCCAGCCATAGATCCAGCCTCGGCAGGGGCGAGGATAAGATGAACGAACAAAGCGTCATAGAAGCGACCTTTCCCAGCGGGAGCTCGTCCGTCTTTGAGTACTGTACGGTAATGGAGAAGGAGGATTACTCCTGGGCAAGGATTCTCCATCCGACCTACCATGTGCTCGAGTAACTCCTATCTGCTCCCGCTAATGTTGATAGATCCGAGCCTCCCTGTCTCCATTGGTTGCCGGGTACTTGTTACCTGCCGGCTCGGGCAAGGTGCGAGTGATTGGTAGTCAAAAATTTGGTTATCAAAAGAAGCGGTGCTTGGCACTAGCTGCAGCGAAAGGGGCGGGGGGTGGGCGCCTGTCACCTTTGACGTTTCGGGACACCAGCCAACAGCCATCCTTGGCTCCTGTCTTGGACATTCTTGTTTCAACGTTCTTGCCTAAAACCTGGTTCGATCTGACCAGTTGTCCAAGGAAGGCCATAAAAACTATTAAAAAGGCACTCTATTATAGCATTTCGCACTTGTGGGGGCCCAACCGTCTGCCCACTCCCTCCTGAGTTGCCTCGGATAGCGGCAGAATAACTGTCTGCGAGCAGTTATGGCTTGTCTTGTGCAGATAAGCCTGTGTTTTTGAGCATGCTGTTGGATTCTCGTAGAAGCTTGAACGCGCAGCGTACCTTCTACTTAATAGTTGAACTTATGCCTCAGTCCGGGAAAGGGGAACCTGGGTGCATAACCAGAGCCTAAAAATTGGTACCCACATACTGCCCCTAGTATTGGACGGTAATTTGAGTAGCCACACAATGCGTGCAAGTACGGTACCCCCACTGTTTTCGGGTGCTTCTCGCCAGCAACGAGCAACAGTTGCCTGTTCAAAATGTATCCGGAAATCTTGGCGCCACTAAGGCCTGAACCGTGCCAAGATCTCCGGTTGCTTCTGGAATGGGCAAGTACAGTGCCTCATGCTGAGCCGTTAAGATTGCGGTACTGTAAGTACGAGTACAGCAGCCAACTATTTTCGGATACCATCCCGTTCACATTAATGAATCCAATACGGAGCAAGCTTTGGGCGGGTTATGGAGATACTCCAGTCTTGGATGACTTGTTATGCTGGAGACTAGGGCTTTGCAGCGGTTGAGTTCTTACCCAAGGCCAAGGAGGCCCTGATCTTGGGGTTGGCTGGCAAAGGCCTTTCGAATGGCGGACTGAGCTGAAAGAAAGGGGTCAATAGTCATTACAAGCCTTTGGGCAATAATACCGGCGGTTAGTAGTGAGCCTTGTGGAAACCAAGTACCAAGTACTCGAGTATTTCATGTTTGGGGTTGGGAAAACTAAATTAGTTATCAACGAACTTAATAAGTTACCCGTGATAGAAGTGACGAGCACTCGCGGGAGGAATATGAATACGCACGACTTGGGCTTAGGTCTTCTGAACGACGTGACTTAACTGGTATTGAGGCTTCCAACTTCAATCCTAAAATATCTACCGGTAGTTGTAAGTTGTAGGAAGTTGGTTTTGGCAGCCAAGATAAGATAGCATAGAGAGGTGAACCCTCCCGACTGGATGGAGCTCGAGAGAAACCTTGTTGCAAGTGTATGGTTTTAGGAAGGGCAAACTACTTTACCCCTATAAATTTAATCTACCCAGGAGCTCCCAAGCCACTCTAAAACATAATCTGATGCGGTTGGCGAGTGTGCTATTGAGAGTGACCCATTCTACTTGTACTAGCTGAATACAGTACTGATTAGTAAACTGAATGCCGTCCTCTCCCAAATAAGTAACCCACTTTTAGCAAATACGAATAGCCAATGGTTGCGCACCGGTAAATGTATTAAAAACTATCGTATCGGTGTTTGTGTGCTCGTAGCCAGCTTAGTCTTCGGTACAAACGTGTCAATCATTCTTGGTTTTCATTTTGTAAACGAACGTTATCACCAGAGACGGGATAAAATAGACAGATGATGATTGATTAAAAGTATCGGCAGGAGGAGACTGTTGGTGCCTAACGGAGGACACTTCCTACTGCGATACTAGTGACTATAGGTGATTAACAATATGGTCAAGACAAACTGGCCATAAAGCGAGGGAACCGAAGTGCAAGCGGGAGCAGGTCCTCTCTAATGCCGTAGGCGAAGGAAATGAAGTAAGCCACTTCCCTTAGCGCTCTGTTCTATCCTTAGTGAGTGCTCGTGAGCAGCCATCGCGAGTGATCCTGGGGGATGGGTTTTCTCTGCCGCTAGCTCCTTCCACTGGTAAAAAACGAGAGCCGACAACGTCTAAACCTCTATTTGTCTACTCCCCGTAGAAAGAACAATACAATCAGATGCGGTGACGTATCGTGTAGAGTTATTAGTAACCTACTGCGTGAGCCTAAGAGAAAAACTCTCGTGAGCGTCTGTGCTTAGCTGAGAGAGAGAGAGAGAAGAGATCACCTTACTATAGTAACAATGAGGGTACCGATACACGTGGGTAAGAAGCGCCGAAACAAGGTTTCGCAAGATATCTGCCGAAAGATTCGTGCCTGCCTGAGCGCCAGTATAAATTCACAACCACTGTTTTGAGATACTGCTTGTCTGCTGCGAGTGCTTCTTTCCAGTCCTAGAAATGTCGGAGATTTGGTTCATTATTAGCAAGTTGTATTGTCCAATATTGTACGACTGCAGGGACTCTCCACCTCCATTTCTCCTCCCGAAGCAGACAGGAGAAGTATTGGTATTCTGGTATCGGCGCGAGACTGCCTATACCCATGTGATAGAGAGGGTCAGTCTGAGAGGACTGATGGAGCGTCCATTCCTGAGGGACATGATGGCGTGCTAGGCCGGGAATGCTGTCATTTTTTATAGCTTCAGTGTGTTAACTTCAGAATCTCCACGAAACTCACCTGATTAGAGATTGCTTCTTCTGCTCCTTGGTCTCTTATTAGCACACTGCAAATTCCAGCAATTGTTATTCTTGTCCTCGCCTTTCCCGAGCATCCTATCTACTGCCTTGCCCTCGTTGTCGTCGCTGTTTTGGACCAATGTTTGCCTTGTACTGCGGGGTATAACCGGGGACGAAGATAAAATACCTAGCAGTTCTTCTCCGCACAACGGGAGATAGAATGTTGACGGGGGATGTGTGCTTGTTGAGTTAGTGCGATGTAAATTCAAAATCTGCGGAATTCTCAGAAGGGGCTCTATGCAGTAGGCTTGCCTCACTTGTGATGTGCTAATATCAAATGTGAACACTACTGTGATACCGGGCAAGGCGATTGATGTTTCTCCACAAGGGGGGCGGGACCGGGGGAGAGCCACGGCATCGTTGAGGTAACTCTCTGAATATTAGATTCATTCAAGTCGATAGATGTTCGAAGGGTATGAAGAATATTGCCTAAGAGAGGGCCAGGAAGTGAGGGAGTGTGTAGCGGGTGGCAGACAGTGGAGGGACAAAATTTATTGATCAGAATATCCTGCAATTAGCAATTCTTGATTGTTCCATCACTACGGGAATGTGGAATGTGGACTATAGGGTAACTTAGCTGGTGTGCGTTTACCGCGGCTTTTTTCTTCTTCATGAAAATAGAGATCATTCTAGAAAGGTAAGTTCTGCTGTCGACTGACTCCAGAAGATTCAACTTGCCAACTCTTCGTGTAGCATCGTTATTTGCTGTTTAAGAGTAAAACACATGTGCATAGAGAGGTCTGCAAGGCCGGAAATACAGTGCATCATTGAGGTTGAAATACCGGAGCCCCGGAGACACACTGTGGTATTGGCCCGGTGCAAGACTTGGCTGTGCTCGGCTTCGCATATTTACAGCTCAGAATTACTTCCTACTGCCCTCGGGGATCGAAAACACGAACTAATGCCATGGAGAACCTCTATTGGCTTTAATTGATGCATTATGAATATATCGTGTGGGCCTTCAAATGAGAACAGACACCTGACAATCCTGGGGAGGGGAAATGTACTCCATTGAAAGGTCTCAAAACGAGTGAAAGGTCTCTCTGTATGCCACGCATGTAGGACTATCAATACTGCAGCTGGTGTGACGATCCTCGGGAGTGAGGACAATCTATTATCTGAGAGAGTGAGAATATGGTGGAATATATATTACTATTTTGTGATATCCTACCCCGGGTTGGCTTCGGCGAAACTAGACCGCAACACGCTGTCTAGAGAAGGTCCACAGAAGGTGGGGTCCTTATTCAATTGCTTAATTGCCACTTCACCATTGATCTTGTGGGGAAGTGTCACATCTGACGGAGGGTCCCCCTGTATATCTCGAAGCTCGAATGCTCGCAACGCAGACAATGTTCAACAAAAACAATTACAAGTTTCTCGCCACAGCTCGGTTCGGCTCTGAGGCGTTATCTGCATGCAGAAAATGTTTTTTGAACATGATATCGTGTCCCCGCTCTGACGCTCGCTGTTCTGTTCATATGGGATTCGGCCGGGACAAGCATCCGCGCCGGGCAAAATAGAGATAGATAGAAAAAAACTAGAAAATTGCTATATATTTGCTTTGCCGTGAGCGGCTTCGCGGGGCGTTCAGTAACCTATCGCGATGAAGCCGCCTATGCCGGCTTTTTAGAGTTGAATCTCAAAGATGCCGGTACCATCACGCATCATCACTCGCCACAGGACAGACCAACCACTCTCACCCCATCCGCCCGATAAACATCTTCGATAAAGTTCTTAGGCTCCCATTTTTCATTTTCGCGTGCTATTTGCCTGTTCGCAAACCGCGATTTCCTCGAGTGCAGACGGCAGACAACCTTTAAGTCTGCAGTATGGTCATAGACGAGGCTGGGGCAGTGCAAAACCTGCATAAGAAAAATTAACGTTCTTCGAGTCCGTAGTCTAGTCTGAGACCAACGACTGTCTACATCCATGGGAGCGCCGAATCTGCACACATGGTGAGGGGCCTTAAGTTCTCGATGGGGCGTGAGCAGGAGTAGAGAAGAATTTGTACACGGGTGGCAAGGTTGAGTGGGTGACTGAGTTACGAGGCCGGGTAGCAACAATAGGCATGGAGTAGTCATGGCCGGGATATCCACCGCAACGGTTGTTCGAACCTTCTTCGTCTAGGGGCCTCATCTGCAGGATGAACATGTCATGATGCTTTTATGCTTTTCAAATTGTATCCTCAGGCCTGGAAGATAGAATGGTGTTGTTATAAAACCCCCACAATGTCTGGTGGCTTTGAGAGTTCAATCCCACCCCAAACGCAACGACAAAATTACTACACCTCGATTACGAAAAAGATAAAATAAACTTTTACGAAGTAACTACAAAAGATATCGAAAAACAGCACGATTCGAAATGAGAGAAAGCCAGACTATTCCTAGACGCTTTATCCCCTATGCTCGTCTCAAAGCATTCCTTGACAATCTTTTCCCACATAACTATTCGATTACGGTTAGTGTTTCTGTTCAATGCTCAGGAGAAAGAAAGAAGGAAGGAAGAAACAAGCTAATATAAACGGGGGCACACAAGATCATCGAAGAGCTTTACGCTATCAAAGTTCCCAGAAAGCTCACTGATGTGAGCTACTTCCAACTCTTTAGGACTCGGTAGCGTCGAGCTGACATGGGGCTAGAGCGAAATCGATACTCTTCAGGAGGATGAGGAGTAGTTAGAGAGGAGTATCCTGGTCCGCCGGGGATGTTGGGGTTGTATGAGGCATCTATGGCCCGTTTGGCAAGAAAGGATATGAGCCCAGAATGGTATTTGAGGGTCAAGATGGTCTCTGGAGTACGTCTTGGATAACTTTCTGGCTAGCTTTACTTTTGGGTCTCATCTTTTTTTTTGGGATTATATGCTTTCTTGTGCAACGGGGTTTAGTAAGGAGATGGATCGGGCATCCTTTTCGTTGCTGATTTCAGGTGGGCTCTCAGTGTTTCCGGCGGAGTGGGCAGGGAGGTATAGGGAGATCGGGTTGGGGGGATTAAGTGAAGTTTTGTTTGTTAAATGCTGGGTTTGGGGGGGCAGATATATGTAACACATGGTGAAAATGCTTCTGGACGTGTGATCTACCCATGCTTGATTGTTACGTAAATCTGTATCGTACTGGATGTCTATCCCTATCTTACACCTGGAAATGTGGGGAGTGGGATACGAACGCAATGCTTCAATAGCTTGCGGCAAAATAGCATATTGGTATAGAGGGTTCATATCTATGGGTGTATGTCGTAGTAAGAAGGGCTTTTGGTACTGGGGAATTGAAGTATTAGGGCATTTTGACGGTCTCTCGCCCTGGGAGCTAGAAAAGTGGTTTATAAGTATATATCATAGCGCTCTCTTAGGAGTGGGTGGAATTGTGCGGCGAGGCCAACGACTCCAGACTAGGTGAAACCTGAGTGCCAAGGATCCAGGGTTTTTGTCAATCATATGCTTTGAACCACTTCGCTGGGATCGCCTAAGCATGGCACAGAAAGCGAGCAAAGCTTTACTTTCTTTGGTCGCTTATTCCAGGGATCGAGGGATAGGACATCTTATGTCTTGATCCGCTGCTGTGTGCTGGGAAAAATAATAATAATAATCAAACACTTTTGAAGAGATGGGTAACTTGGGGTTTGGCCTTATCGCACCTTCTTGTTCGTTATTACGGTTTGACCTGGCTGGCTTGGCGGTGCTGCGACCACTCAACGCGGTGTGAGCCTTCTGGTGACGCGAATTTTTTGGTCCTTCTGATCTAACCACCCCCCCCACACCTCTTATCGCATCCTCACTACCTCACTGCTCCGCGCTTTCGAATTCGTTCCATCAAACACTTTGTCTCGCGGAACAAAATTACCTCTAGGCGACTGACGAACTTTAGGAGATGCCTTCGTTGGTACACAAGCGCCCCGCGCAGCACCTGACGGATAATTCCGAGTCTGAAGAACTACTATCCTCCCTGGGGTCCCCAGCCCCTAGTAGAAATCCAAAACGCGCTCGTACCATACGTGAGGAAATGGCTTCCGACGATGAAGTTAGTGAGGAGGATCCAGGTGGCGAGGAGAGCGATGCGCTTGTGAAGCCGGATATGGATGGAAGTCTTCTGTCGGAGGCCGACTCAGACCAGGAAGAGGAGGAAGTCATGGGTCACAGAGGAGGCGAAGTAGAGCGGAATTCTCAACCTTTTCAGCCTGGAAGCATTGTTAGAATCAAGGCTGAAAATTTCGTCACCTACACAGCTGTTGAATTCTTTCCGGGGCCAAACTTGAACATGGTTATCGGGCCTAATGGAACAGGCAAATCGACCATTGTCTGTGCTATTTGTCTTGGATTGGGTTCTAGCCCGGCAGTGAGTTTCTTTCTTTGACGGTTCTAGGAATCTTAATGATTTATGGTGTCTTGGTAATAGAATCTTGGTCGGGCAAAGGAAATATCGGAGTTCGTCAAACACGGCTGTGAGACTGCTACCATCGAAATCGAATTACAGGGAAAGGAGAATGAAAGGAACCCGATCATTAAACGGAAAATTGGACGAGAAAACAACACTTCCACATTTACACTCAACGGTAGGATATGAGAGATCAATAGCGGATCATTCTTTCGGTATTGAAGTGTGCTCACATGTCCCTGTTAGGCTCGTCTAGTACATCTGGAAAAATTACGAAGCTTGTAAAATCCTACAACATTCAAATAGATAATCTTTGCCAATTCCTTCCTCAGGACCGTGTTGTTGAGTTTGCTGGCTTAACGGCTATTGATCTATTGACTCACACCCAACGGGCTGCGGCGCCCCCAGAGATCCTTGGTCACCATGAAAACCTCAAGAAGCTTGGTAAACGCCAGAAAGAGTTGTTAAACGAGTTGGAAATCGACCATAATCAGTTGGCGTCGATGGAGGCGCGACAGGCTGCCTTGCAGCAGGATGTTGAACGCCTACGGGAGAGGCAAGAGATCATTAAAAGGATTGAGCTGCTGGATAAGGCTAGGCCTTTTGTTAAATACCGAGAGGCAAGGGGTCTAGCCAAAGATGCCAAAGATGCAAGCAAGGTTGCAGAACGGGAGCTTCGTGAACTTGAGCAGCAGGTTGAGCCAATGACTGAGGCGCCTAAGGCAAAGCGCAGATATCAGAAGGCTCTCGAGAGGTGTGTGGCGGCAAAGAGGAGGGAGCTTGAAGCTAAAGAGGAAGCAGTTACAGAGTTCAAAGATGATGTTATGGGGAAAGCCGACGAGAAGATAACAGAAATTACCAATAAAATGGATGCAGCTAGATCGGCAGAACAGAGCCGGAAGCAGCAGATAGCGCGAGAAAAAGAAAAAATTGCTAAACTTAAGAAGCAATTGGAGGAGGATCCTCCAGAAGTCGATCTGGCCTATTATAACGGGAAGATTGTAAGGATTCTTGATTCTATGGCGGGTTTGAATTTTGCCTAATGGGTTCCACAGAGTGACAGCAATCATGAGGTTAGAGACATGAAAGAGAGGATCGATGACATCGACTCAGAGATCAGGCCCATGGTTGAGAGGGCGAATCAGATTAACGGTCAAATAAGCCGAACGAACAAGGAGTAATTCCCCTGTCATTGCTTATGTGTGGCCTTTCTCTAACAAATAGACAGTCTTCAGGATTTGAATTCGGTTATTGGGGTCCGCGAGAGAATGCTTGAACGCATGAGCAGGGATACTCATCGAGTTTGGCAGTGGATCAAAGCCCACCAGGGTGGTTTCGAACAAGAAATACTTGGCCCCCCAGTATTGACCTGTAATGTTACTGATCCCAAATACGCCGACGTTGTTGAATCGCAACTCGGCAAAAACGACAAGCTTGCCCTCATCGCACAAAACAAGAACGATTATCGGAAGTTATTGGATGTATGCTTTGGCTCTGGTCCTGAGAGTCTAAAGTTGCGAGATGTTACCATCAGGGAAAATTCCAATGTCCCCATTCCACCTCTGCCGATGGCGCCAGAAGAAGCGCGAGGGCTGGGATTTGACGGTTTTACTATTGATTTTATAGATGGCCCAGCGCCCGTTATATCAATGCTGTGTCAGGAATGCCGCATTCACACAACGGTATGCTCATCTAATATGTTTCAAGCTTGAAGTCATAATATCTAATTGTTCGGGACATAGCCTATAAGCTTCAAAGAGTTTACTGCTGCCCAGAATAAAAACATGGAGAGTACCAGGATCAATAGATGGATTACTGGGCGGAATATGTACACGTTGCGGAGACGTTATAACCAGGTTATGACAAACGTAACATCGATTCGTAATGCTCAGGCCTTCGCTGCACAGCAAGTTGACACCCAAGCAGAGCAGGAGATTCGTCGCTCCATTGGGGAGATGGAAAGCGACCTGGAGGATGTCAAGAAAAAAATAGACGAGCTGAAAGATTCTAGGACTACATTTGTTGCCAAATATAAGGCAGCGCAAACTGCCAATCAAAAGATCAAGGCGGAAAAGGTTACAAAACAACAAGAGGCAGCAAAGTATGTCAAGAACAAGGCCACTCTAGCAAGTGCTGAGGAGGATCTCAGGAGGAAGATGGGAGGCGGGGAGGACTACAAAGAAAGCGTGAAAAGGTGGAGGTCGCAAAAAGAGGAACTTGTGATGGAGAGGGCGGTTGATGCACAAAAATTCGCAGTAAGTTGTGTCCGTTGTCTTATCGGTTGTAAAACTAACAGTTGTGAAAGAACCTTGTGAAAAGTCTCGTAGCGATCCATAACGAATTAATCTTATGTCAGATTAGGCTCGCAGAGGCAGGTTCGGATGCTGAGATATTGCAGAGGAGGATTGAGGATGGATTACGAGATCTCCAAGCTAAGAAGACTGAATCTACTAGTCTTGCACAACATGCAACTGAGTGCGCCGCTCGCGCCCGTGCGCTTCAAGGCGCCTGTCGCAAGATTATACAGGGGCTCTCTCCCGAAGAATCCGAATTCATGAACCAGATTCCTCCCGAAAAGAATGCCGAAGATATCGAGACAGACATCGAAGCCGAGAATGCTCGACTCGATTTACTTCACGAAGGAAATCCCAACGCTATTAAGCAATATGAAGACCGCGCCATCAGGATTCGGAACCTCGAAGACAAAATCACTGAACGGGGGAAGAATCTCGAAAAACATTCTGCGGCTATAGCTGAACTTCGCAGTAAATGGGAGCCTGTAATTGATCGCCTTGTTGCGAAAATTTCTACCGCCTTTTCAAAGTCCTTCGAGAAAATTAACTGTGCTGGTGAGGTTCGTGTGCACAAGGAGGAGGACGAATATGATAAGTGGGCTATACAGATTTTAGTCAAGTTCAGAGCAAACGAGAGTTTGCAGATCCTGAACAATCAGCGCCAGAGTGGTGGTGAGAGAGCCGTCAGCACGGTTTTCTATCTAATGGCGCTGCAGAGTCTTGCGCGTAGTCCTTTCAGAGTCGTTGATGAAATCAATCAAGGGATGGATCCTAGGAACGAACGGCTTGTCCATCATAGGATGGTTAGTATCGCTTGTCAAGAGTATACCTCGCAGTAAGTATTTCATGGATATATCTCCCACTAGATGAGATATGCTAAAAAATAGGGCTTTATAGGTATTTTTTGATCACTCCCAAACTCCTACCTGACCTCTCCTATCACAAGCGGATGAAGGTCCACTGCATTTTCTCTGGCGATTGGCTCCAGGAAGACACAAGGTTGGACCCAGACAAATACCTTAGAATCGGGGCTAGGATGAGAGCAATGGCGCATTAGGTATTCCTTTCTTAGAATAACATTTAGACCGCTAGGGTGAATGGCTTGTTTCTTTTTTTATAGCACTGTCCCTTTATTTCTATCTGCTGGGGGCCGTCTTGCGTATATGTTTCCTCTTTGTCTGTCCGTGTGTGCTGGAGTACTTACCACCTGGAGTTTCATCCCTGATAGATTGGGTGTTGAGTATGACGATTTCACAGTGGGTCTTAAATCTAGTGGTGCTTGATTCTTCGTTTCTCTCTTTGGTTCTAGGGGCGACTTTGTTAGGATAATTGCAGTGCGGAACTATGTGAACCGGTAGTCTTACTCAAAATAATCTGGCATGTAAATTCGCCACTTGTCTGATGGCATGCTAATACTCGTACCGGTACACTATCTTTGGATCATAAAGTTACAGTCTACGAGATAGCTATCTTTGGATTTTCAGAGACGTGGGGGCACTGATGTGGTCCTGTATGATATGGTAGAAGGAGTTGTATATTTGATCATTGAATTCGGAAATGAGAATTTGTGCCTTAGAATGTCTTGGCTGACAACATACCGTTGTCATTGCGTACGAACCATCCCGGTAGCCGACTCGTTACACCAATTTCCAAGTCCTTGCATGTCTGATTGGGATAAGAAAAACAAAAAAAGACATGTGAAAGATTGAAACTACTCCACTTCCCGCGTACACCCTATCCTGCCCGCCGCGTGTCAATTTTTCTAGTCTTAAATTAAGCTCCATTCTTACTGCCAGATCTCCCAGACTGTCCCCCTCTCCATGCTTACAACTACCAACCTTTCTCAGCTTCAAGATTAGATATCGTGATATCGGGATGTCGTTGACGGCAAGAGCAGCAGAAGAAGAACCCCCACCCGCTACTTCTATAACTTCCGCCAATGTTGTAATGATAACTCCGCACTCTTCCTCTGGTCCTACTTTACTTCCAGCACCGGTTGCATCGCTGGTTTCTCTTATATCGAGGTCGACGACTGCATCTATTCGACTGGGGTCGATTATCGGCGGGACTGTTCTTGACTCGGCACGGCTAGGGACACTTACGGGGTTGGAGATTGGGAGAGCTGCTGCGGAGGGGATTCTGGCGAGGGCAGGGAGGGATGTCCGGGATGATGGGTGGGCTGATAGAAGCGTAAGTATCTACCCTGTTCTATCCATAGCAAACTAGGGGAGTCTGAATCAATAGCTCGGAGCAGATAAACTTTGTCAGATCGTCAATATCGCTCACGCAACTACTACTATCTGCCGGCTTCGAAATTGGCTTGACTACACTTACTACTGTTAGCGGCATTGCAGAAACTTACGTTCTTACCCTTGATTCTATATTCGGAAGCACGGAGAGCTCGCGGGCGATTTCTGCGATTGTGGCATTGATCAAGAAGGAAATCGAGGAGAATGAAGCGGGGGAAGGGAAGGTTGGAGTGAGTGATTTGGTGATTGGATTGTCTTGCTTTGCTATATTGCAGATGAAGACCAGGAAGAGGAGAGAGCTTGAGATTAAGATGGACTTGGAATGGGATGAGGTGGTTGAAGATATCGCAGGCGGAGATGGGAGGAATACAAACACGGCGGTTGCGGTTCGTGGCCAGGCTTCAGGGGATGAGATGGGGGGACTACCGCCTGCTTTGATGTTTCAAAGCTTTCCTGAGTGGGTTGCAAAGTTACCATCTTGCTCGATCCTCATATTGACTTTACTAGGTCTGCAGATATATCTGTGACTACTTCTTCAACTACTACAAACACTACAACCATTGAAGTTATTGGTTCTAACCCGCCAGACTTCGCCCCTCCTCCAGATGCAGTAGTTCTATCCGAGAGCTCCCAGCACGACACTTCTCGACCTCATTACCGGATCGTTTATGAGACGACTACAAAGAAGTCGAGTAATCAGCGGATGAAGCGGGAAGAAGGGGTATTTGTTGAGACTCCCCCGGAAGAGCAGGGCAGGATTCTGGGTGAAATCGACGCACCTCCACCTCTACCCCCAAAGGAGAAGGGCCAAGGGAAGCGAGGGACGAAAAGTTCGGATGAATTGCAACCCCGCGGAAGGTCTGGGTCTGCTGGGTTTTTGGATGTCCCAATCGAAGCTAATCAGCGGAAAAGGATTACTGCATTGAGTAATTCGTCTGGTGGTCCAAAACGGAGTAAGGAAAGGAGTAAGGATAAAGAGGGGCGCCGGAGTTCTAAGAGGCCTGTCGCTCCTCAGGGGAAGGAAAAGAAGAAAAAGCATTTACCCTCTCAGTCCTTCCTTCCTCTTGGAAAATCGAAGGAACCCTCTTCGGGTAGGGACTTATTGCTAAGACCAGACCCTCCAGAGCTTCGATTTATTGAAAGTCATGCACGAACATCTTCAAGAGGCGGGATATTTCGTCGGGAATCCTCGGTTTCAACGTCGAGCGGCACTTCAAATATTCAACAGCGGGATTCTTTGTTAGGGAGGGCATCCACATCCCCGCATCTCGGTCAAGCGGATAATCACATGTCACCAGGCCACTCCCGAAACGGGTCCTACGCACCATCGATATACACTATTCATACGTCGCGCTCCCAGACTTCACTACTGTTGGAATCCTCTACCCCGCTCGTATTCCCTTCAGGGCATCTAATAAAGAACCTTTCTAAATATATGCGGTTTGCGTCAGCGTCATATGGCCAGAAATTCTTGCGCCTATTTGGCATTGGAGATGCCCCAGCGACATTCCCGGCTACTGCCAGTCATCATGCGGAACATCACTCGTTTTCATATCATACGAGTTTACCGGTGGACACTATTCTGCTCTCGTCGTTTACAGATCCAGGCGGTGGATATGATACAGATGGCGAGGTGAATACCGGTATTCCACTTGTTCACTTCGTTGCGGTGGATCACGGGGCACAGGCAGTTGTGGTGACGTGTAGAGGTACGCTTGGGCTTGAAGATGTGCTAACGGATTTAACCTGTGAATACGCGGACTTGTGGCTTCGGGGAACCAAATATCGGGCCCACAAAGGGATGTTGAACAGTGCACTGCTCCTGATTAAAAAGGATTCTCGGCTCTTGAACACTATCAAATCCTCCCTTGAGAATTTTCCTGGATACGGCCTTGTATTATGCGGGCACTCACTTGGGGGTGGCGTCGCTGCAATTCTCGCAATTCTACTATCTGCCCCCTCGGGATCTTCCCCAGGGCTTTATACCACTACTAACGCATACATTCAATTGTTACACTCCTCCAGTCTACGGATCCCGGAAGGGCGCCAAATCCACTGCTACGCCTATGGACCCCCAGCTTGTATTTCCGAGCCGTTACGTCGACGCACCTGCTCACTAATCACATCCGTTGTCAACGGCAATGACTGCATCCCCACTCTCTCCTTTGGTATAATCAGGGATTTCTGGACCGTCGCCGTAGCATTCAAAACCGATACTCAGGGCACAAAAGCCGAGATCAGAAGTCGCATCCTCCAAGGTCTAACGAGCGGCAACGTCTCTGGCATAATGGGCGACGGAGACGACTGGGCCTGGAGCGTAGTCAAAACCTGTCGAGCAGGTATGTTGTCCGAAAAGTTGGCACCCCCGGGGAAGGTTTATAAAGTTCAGGGGGAGAGGGTCTTTATTAAGAATGAAGGCGGCGGAGGGGATGGCGGTATGAAGAGCAAGTGGAGGGTTAAAGGCTGGAGGGTAAGGGACGTTGAGAAGTGGTTTGGGGAAGTGGGATTTGGTGGGGGTATGTTTGGAGATCATAATCCTGGGGAGTATGAGCGTGTGTTGGAGTTATTGGCGAGGGGGCTGTGTGATGGTTGATTGGTAGGTTAGATTACTAGTAGAGGAACTTGTGCATAAAGAATTTAGTAGAGTATACTGTATTCGTGTGGCTGGCCTAGCATGTCTTTTTTATGTATCCTTGGAGCGTACACATAAATTAGGAATTCTAATAAATGTCACGATGTTATGCAAAGTTGAGTCGGGTGTTTGGAGCGTCGGTGCTAAGAGGGTATCGTATAGAATTAACCTCCTGCTTCTATCACCAACTAACCATGGATTGTACTCGAGTAGGGCATGGCATATTTCCATTGTGTAACTGTATGACATGTGGCTTCACGATTTTGGATGACGGGGATCTAATCCCAACATTCTATACTCGACCCCAAAACATACACAGCTATAAATCCCCTGACCAAGTCATAAGGCCACTACCTTAAACGTCACATAATTTACCATCACGCATCAGGTACAAACGCATTCGCACATACCATACACTTACACCCCACTTACTAACAACACAACACCAAAATGCCGCCCCAAGACTCAAAAGGGTATACCCCCCCTCGCCCCCCCCCTAGCTTCGCCTTCACGCACAAAAACTACCCCCTCCAAAATCGCATAACCTCCTCTATATGAAAACACGCAGCGAACCCGAACTCTACCCTGCTAATCCTGCAACTCACCCCATACACAGAGCCCCCACCCACACCGCTGGTGGAGGAAAAGTTCTGCGTGAACAACCGCTTGACCTGGGTCTAGCTGGTGGCCCAAGTGTACGCATGTCTGGGGCTTAGGGGTGATGGGGTAGGCCGGCTCATGGTGGAGGAGGAGGAGGAGGAGGCAGTCGTGCCGCCGGATAAAATGATGATCGGCGAGGTTGGTGAGAGGTGGGTTGATAGGATGGGTTTGTCTATTTGGGTTATTATGTGGTGCTTGGTGGGGGGTTATTGGAGAGGGGTTTGAGGGGGTTTTGGGGGGTTTTGGGGTATTGAGTGGGGGTTAGGGGTTGGGTGTGTGGTAAGGGTGGGATTGGCTATCTTGGTTATTAGGTTTGATTTGGTGGGGGGTTCTGGGGAGTATGGTTGTCTTGTGGGCTGGGTGTTGGGGGGGAAATTATGAAGATAGATTCTTTGCAAAATCTTGGTTATTACGGGCTGCTTGGCGGGGAGTTTGGGGATGTTGAGGGTTGGGTTTTGGGTAAAGGGGAGAAATGTAGACAGGTGTTGATGGCTGGATAAATTGGTTGGTTTTCTGTATGGTAGTCTGGACATAGCATGAGGTAAGTTAGCGGCGAGAGGGATTATTTTTTATGGTAGTTCCACATTTCATGGGAGCGGTTCTGGGGGAAATTTAGTTGCGGTAGTAAACCATTATTCAGGCTCGTCTGCCTACCCATCTAGCATTATGTTTGGGGGATGCTTTCATCCTGATCAGCCTCTCCCATTAACACATCGCCATCAAGATCATCTGTTTCGCAGCACAGCTTTGTACCTCTGGTATACTTCCCGTCCGGAGCTTCAATGACATCCACCTGATAAACCATCCATAAGTCAGCACAATCAACCCTCGTGATGGGAGGGTGAACCTACACTCTCATTACCCTCCTCACTCTCGTCGCCCTCCTCCACACCATCTAGGCGACACTTTCCATCATTCAGACCCCCGTCCCTCAAAACACCCCTCCTGGCAGCGATCCTCGTTGGCGTAATAGCCCCCACGTTAGTTCTCGCACGGATGCTCAAACCACCTCTAGGCCTGCACAACCAGGAATCCTCGCTATTCTCAGCCAGTCTCTGTCTCAGTCTCGGCTTACCGGTTGGTTGGAAAACATCCACCGGCTTGGTAAGGAATATCTGCCCGCCTGTGCGTGCGCGTAGCTCCGCAGAGGACATTGCGTCTGCATGCTCAGTGTTCGAGAGGTGAAGGATTATGTCCTCCGGAGATGAGTCGGTATTTTCCGTAGGCTTTGGTAGGTTGTGGGCGGTAGCGTCTGGAGTGCGGAAGCGGTGGTGTTGGGGCTGTGACTGATTGTTCGGAGTTTTGAAGAGGCGCGATGGTTCGCGTGGTTGGTCTGGGGACATTTTGTCTTTGGTCCTAGATTGTTTGTATTAGCTGGGAGTGGAGTATCTAATGAGTCCGGGGGTTGAGAAGGGAAGGGGATGGAGGAGTAGGTAGATAAGATTCTTACTTTAAGGTCCCAGGAATCCAGACGGCTGTAGATTCCCCTAGTGAGTGCTGTGCGTCCTCCCGTGTTGCGCGTGGGGTTGTTCAAGGGAGGAAGGTTATATAAGGTTATCGTGCATATTTCAAGACCGTGAGTGGCTTTTCAAGATCCCCCCGGGGAACCTTACTATGGCCTAACTTTATCGCTTATCATCAAAACTAATCTCTCCCGCACTAATCATGAGGTGGTATCATTGAATCATACCAATACAGTTGGTTTCTCTGTGGCCCTAGGGCTTAGGGGTGATTAGGTCTAATCCTAAATTCACAGAATGTCACTCGCAACGGACCTCCCATTGAAAATTCCTTCCATCCCCCGCACTGATGGTGACTTCGAAGGCTTAGCCGAGATGACATTCGGGAAGAACTCGCAAGATTGTATCTAAAAGGCTTTAACATTCTTATGATTTAGTATTATGGCTCTCATGAATTGTGATTTGGGGGTTCGATGGTTTGAAGTGTCGTTGGCGAGATCCGATATACATTTTTTTTTTATCAAAACGAGAATATTCACCGTAAATGGTTTTTAAATTATGTTGGGGGTGGGAGTTCCCCCCCGCCCGGACTGCTAGGGGCTTATTCCTCAGTTTTGATATTATGGTGTTAATCTCCCGCATCCTGTGATAATATTCTAGGCTGTTTTTTTTTTTCTTTCAAATTTATATCAACCCACTAGCACGCTGTTTTCTATTAAGCTATCGGTTTCCATTAAATTTTAATTGTAAAAAGCTCACATTGTGCATAAGACCTGAAACTAGGACAGGATCTTGAGTGTAGCGTTGTTGGCACGCCGCCAGATAGAAGAGTACTGGCAAACTATTTCGACGATCTGGGACCACTGCCCGGCTCAAGTAAGATCCTCGTGAATCCACCATGTCCTTTAGAGAGAGCCAACGCCAATGGGGTTTGGCTTTTCTCATCTGGTGTTTCAGTACGGACATCTTTCCATTCCCCAAACACTTTTACTACCCCCATATCTCCACCCCCGACAGCCCAAGAAAGCCGTGTTAGGCGATATTTGGTCTCTACCACATTGGGCTTGGTATCCTGTTTCTGCAAAAGCATTTTTCCCAGTCTCTCATGCCTATACTGAGCCGTCAGTATGTGATGTGTCCGGCCATCTTGGGTGTTTACTGTATTTGGATTGACGCCCCCTCGTCGAATGTAGCACCCAAATCAGGACCTTCAGCCCAAGGGCTAATTTATTTTTGTTTTTTTTCGGCGGGGAAGAGGAGGTGTTTGGGAAGTGTCGGCTTTGGGGCAAATTCGAAAAGATAAACCGTTAGTTCCTGAGGTCCACTGGTATAAATTATAATATATGATAGTTGTAATACCAAATCACTAGATATGGTATGCTAAAAAAACAGTAACTGTAAGCCAGGGCTCTTCTCACATAAGTAATAAAATTGTAAGGTGCAAAAGTCCAAGTTATATGCTTATATGTCCAGACTCTTAATCTTGAGAATTTGAATAGGCTAGTATCACATGTATCATAGACTATTGCAGCCCTTCTGAATGACACTAACTGTGCCAACCCAGTGGCTCATGAGCATTGTTTATCTGGTTTGATTCTATGCGCCTAATCCAATGCTGAATAAATAACTATGTTGAGTGTGTCTAGATTTCTTCAAGCTGTTTTATGAACAATGGATCTGAATGGCGAATTGTATCCTATAGAGATTAAATCAATTAGCATCTTAAGTTACAGTGCGTTGCAGGGAAATCCTACCAAATAGTCAGGAATCTGACAAGAAAGACTCGACAGAAATATCATCTTCACTCCCCTTGTTATCCTCACCACCACCCTCCCCCTGGTCAATATCGGCATGTCTCTAACAGCAATTGCTACTTGTGTGACGATATAGTAATGAGAGAGGTGAATGCTCGGTAAGTCTCTTTTTTGATTTTAAATGTGAGAATAACATTTCTCATGAATCGGGATCAATCATTCAGACTAGTTCGAGCTGGAAGTAAAGGGAGATAGGGAAAACTCCACGCTTATCCAACAGGATTTCTGTCCCTGCTGGGACCCCCTATTATGGCTAGAAGTATGGCCATAGTAGCAAGGAGAATATAGTAGGTACTAGGTAAGTGTCGGAAACTAGAGTAGTGTGGGATAGAGAAATGGCAATTACCGGTGGAAGGTAGCCAGTAGAAGGGAGAACATTGATTGACCATTCCCACAGCTAGAGAAGATATCTACCAGGGAGTAGAGAAAGAGAGAAGATGGTTGAATGCCACCCTGCCAGCCGTAGAACAGCTATGAGTATGAATAGGCTACCAGTATGAGTGCTTGACTCCGATGCTAACAGAATTTCCATGTTATGCACACAATAGTTGCATCTTGTCTTTTGAATTCCTATCAGTAAATTTAATAAATGGAAGAATATGTGTAAGTGCAGGTTGCGTCAAGATGATAGTAATTTCCAATTCTAGATTCCTAGTCAACATTATACAAAACAAAAGAGACTTTCAGGAACAGGGTAAAGTTTTTCTGCAACCTGTAAATGGCTCCTCTAATCTACACTCTTATCTCCATGCTGGTCTGTGCCAATGGTCGGTAGATCCCTACTGCCCCTTAGATTTCTATAGCACTGTATCCATATCTCCATCTGATTGCTTTATCTAGGGCTCTGGGTCTTTCTCGCTTGCTTACTCTGTATAAGCCCTATATAAAAGCATAACACGAATAAAAAACAAGTCACTGGTAGTCTTTCCACAAACACAGTTAGGCCACATGGCTTGGCAGCTGTTTCTATTCTGGTATAAGATGGACCAGTTCCTGCCACACACTCTCTCTTCCACCTACCCTCAAGCAATACAAGCTACCTTTTTGCAAAAATTTCCCTTCTTTTAAGTCCATAGCTTACGAGTGAGGCATTCCCCGCAACTCGGCCGGACTATGGTTAGCTTGCTGACATTTTCATAAAACCCAGAATCAACACTCCAGCTTAAAAGTCAACAACCCACCCACCCGACCCCAATGGCCGACCAACAACACTCTGACCCCAATACTATGGCCGCAAATATCCAAAATTCTTCCCATGAGCAAAGCACCACTGGCACCGATCTAGCGACTATGCAGACTGTTCCCCCCCCGGTCCTCAGAGCGCAGGTTCTCCAAACCATCCAGGGTTTAAGCCGCCACCTCGACTTGCGTTTTGACGAAATCAATAATCGCTTGGACTCATGGTATGGGAAACCCCCTTTTTATTTTTATTAATTTTATCGACAAAACACCTTACTTGGTGTGCTTGTTCAGTGATTACAATTTGATCGCCAGGTTTCATAACAGCTCCGTCAACCACCCAGATGTCCCTTTGGCCCCGCTTCGTAGTCCACAGAACCAACCGATTGCCAACTTCCCAAAAACCAAAGCAGATATCGAAGCACTTGATGGTCAGCTCCATGGTCCCTGATCCCTAATTGCTAGATATATACAGTCCCTAGTCAGAAGTGTTCGTGATTGGCTTAGTAATATTACTAAGCGAATCACGAACACTTCTGACTAGGGGCTGTACTAACTCTTGATAGAAAGTGGGCTCATTATGCTCTTGAACGCATTTGACCTCCCCGTTACTGGGGATATCAAACTGCTTAAGAGTAGGTTTTCTAGACATATCGGAATCCTTACTCCTGCGATGGAGTAAGCTACTGGGTTTTTATTGGTAGCAATTAGCTAGTATTTTTTTTTCTTTCAATTGAATTCATTTCACCACTAGTATAGTAGGCCTATGTGAGAGGTAGCAGAGGGTGAACATGTCCCAGGTCCCTATACTTTTTTATTCAATCCTTCAAAAATACTCCCACCCAGTGATCCCAAACAGTTAGAGTTTAAACACGATATCCCTCATAATCATTAGTTTACTTTACGCACACAAGAAGAATATCTTGATCTTAATTCTATTATGACACTTATTGGAAACTGGCATTCCTATAATATTAGTCACAAGTCAGGGGCCTGAAGGCTGAAGCAAGTATCTAGGTCAACACTAACCTAGTAGAAGTGGTGGAAGGGCAATCAAAAATAATTATGTAAAGGATCATGGTTGTGTAATGTAGATATGAAAATCTTACTTGGCGATTTAACCTTAAGAGAAGAGGTAGCTTCCAGAGGACTAATATCACTACTTGCCAAATTCAATACCTAGGACTTGTGCTAGGCCTTAGGCAACAAACAATCCGGCGTATGACTACTAGGCTCCCTGGATCCTCTCGTATAGTACACACCACTGATGGGTTTCCTCAAAGGTAAGTACCTCGTTGGCATCCTTCGAAGCCTTCTTATTGAATACATTGCGCTATCGAGTGAAACACGGGGACCTCCGATCAGCTTAGCTCAGCCAAACGCCGGAAAAGCCAAGTTACAGGGTCCTGCTCTTGTCCTTTCAAATCCACACTCGCTTCTTCTTCATACGGTAGAGCAGGCACAATTCTAGTGAGGAATGGTGCTTGTGATTTTGTAGCTTTGGAAGACTCGCCAAATATTCAAGTATTCGATCCTATGAATGACATTTGCTAACTAGTTAATGCAGTTCCCTTCCCATATAGACATCCGTAAGTTAGCTACCATAGTAGCTAATGCAGGCATAAGTACTCCATCCCTGGTCGGATACTCCTGGTAACTTTCGGTAATCTCCTCAGTGCTAACTACCAGTACATCGTTCTCAAACCTTGGGGTAAGCTTTGCAAAGCTGATAAACATCATGCTCTGAGCCACTGAGGAATCGACCGTAGGCATCTTGATGGGTGGTTATTATCTAATGCATGCTTTTGGGAAGGTTTAGGGCAGAAGAGGTTTTCGAACTCAAGGGGAAAAGGTAGTAGGGCTAGAAAAGAGATGATACTGGAAATATTCGTAATTGAGTTAAAGCAGTTTCCAAAACTCGGAGCTTTTGACAATAACTCCTACGATATGTTTCCAGGGAAAATAATAGCTGTGTTAGGGGGAAAGGAGAAAGCTAGAAAGCAGAAAAGGAGAAAGCGTAGCAGGGGAATATTCAGAAAACTTGGAAGTGTTATATACGTGTCCAGGGATTGTTAAGTAATGTAACTGTGAAAGAACAGAAGACCGGAAATGCTGGGGGCATTCTTAGGGACGTGTTTCAATATACCGAGCAATAGGGAAAATCTGAGTCCACCCTAAATTTCAGCTTGTACCCAGCTCAATCCTAATTACTAGCAAAACATTTGCAATACTGTCTCACAACTCCCAATCAACAGGGACACACTAAAGTTTGTATTAGTATCCGAGTCCCTCCTCTTAAATCCTGGCAAAACGCGCTCCCATAATTGGTAGTGTTTTGAGGTATGTCCCTCCAGGCTGTCGGGGGCCTACCACCAAAAGGTTCACTTTAACAAGATAATGTCATAAAGATTAGCCCAAGAGCCTGCTGTCAAACCAGGTTCCAGAGATCATTCAAGATGAACGGGAGACCATCCTTTAATACCAGGGGAGGCCTCTATAGCCCTTGGGTAAACTTAGCGTAAGTGGTTAATATCTTCAGCTGATTACATCTTGCCTAAGAAAATAAACAATAAACATAGTTCCGTAATCATGTGAATATCTATACCCATGAAAGATTCTTGTCTCTCAGGGTTGTGGAGAGTGTACTATTCTAAATACTAAGTATTCTCAGCCCTACAGCTTCCATTTCAGTCATTCCATTCTTGCCATTCCACTCGTGTCGTTCCACAAATACAATTCTGAACATACCATTCCTACTCCCAATTATTAGGATGCATGACCGCCATTCCTTTCAACACCGGCCCCAGACCAATAACCGAGTGATACACGATGAGGGAATTTTTTTTTTTTGACAATAACAGTGTGCCTTGAAGTAGGGTTATCTTAAATTTAATCCCAAGTGAAGCGCTAAGGCTAATGATATCGTGCCTTCGGTTAACGGGGTCATACGACTGGTTAACCATGTATATTTGAGTAGCGGAGGAGCCCCAAGGCCAAAAATCTCCATAATAAATACCAACAGCGCACGCAAAAAAAGATCAACACGCTCCTCCCACCTTTCTTAGCATCCTTTGAAGGATTTTAAATATCTTAAAAAGAATCCCTAACCACATCAAACCTCCATTCGCACTAAGTCACTCTCTCAACCCTAGTATTGTAGCCTTCGCCCATGGGCCCTTTAACAAACGAAAACCTATCAATTCTAGCACTAGCCAAGCACTCCCACTAACTGCCCACCTCGTCTCCCCAACCCAATCCACCTCCTGGCCCTACAAAATCATGCATTGCCCAGCGATATAGTCTTCTGCTCTTCTAACACCCTTACCCTCCTATGCTCTAACCTCTGAGCCTGCATATGTCATTATTAGGCACCACAGCTTCGGTCAACTGCCTGGAGCGATAATGGCCACTACATCTTTCTGACCTGTGTGGAATATAACAATCAGCGAGACTTGTTGGTGAAATTTGCCGAAGATTGCGAAATGGGGCTTGTCAAGAGTGGTTCCACATGTTGGAGATCATTTTGACAGTACTGGTCTGTCTGGTGATGTGTCGGCAGTGCTGTGCTCGGGATCTTGTCCTAACTTTAGTTTCAGGTCTTATGCATGGGGTGAGCTATTTGCTATTAAAATCTAAAGGACAGCGATGGCTTAATAGAAAACAGCTTGCTAGTGGATTGATATAAATTTGAACAAAAGAAAGCCAGGAATATTATCAAAGTATGCGGGAAGGCAATACCATATTAAAATTGAGGACTGAGCACCTGGCTGTCTGGGCTGGGGGAAACTCCTACCCCCAACAACATTTAAAAACCATTTACGGTGAATATTCTAGTTTCAATAGGACAAACTGTATATTGGATCTCGTCAACAGAACTGCAAACAATCTGACATCACAAGTCACAATTCCTAAGGGTCATAATACCCAATCATAGTACTAGTAATCTTAAAAGTATAATCCCTCTCTTTCCGCGAACGGGAGTGTACCCATGCAGCTTGCAGCAAACTTTAAGGCTCTGTTTTGTTGAAATAGTTCCATCGTCTTCTTCCGCTATTCGACACTCAACTGTAGATTGGACATGCAAAGGGAGTGGGTGAACCGAGACTCCTGAAATCCTCTGCAGCTGAATGAAAAGTTCTTAATACTTTAATCTGCCTTTCCTACATTTGTGAGGATTTTACAGTGATCGTTGGAGAATTGATTGAATTGAAACGAAAAAACACTAGCTGTTACCAAACAGAATCACCCATTGTCTTATTCCATCCCGACAGTCATTATCCCGATATACCTTGAAAACCTTCGCTTACGCTGCTCAATGTCCCCAGTCATAGAGAGACCATAAATATTGATGAGCAGATTGATCTGGTTTTCTATAAATTGTTAGCAAGTATCAAGCCAGAAAGAGGAGACCTTGCAGCCCACCACTAAGTTCCTCGATTGCTGCTTTGTCTGCAGGGAATTGTTCGAAGCGTTCATTTCTAGGAGTTCGAAGTGGCGTCAATGCTACCCAGGGCTGGCTGGCCAAGCTGTTCTGGCGTCTCGGAAGCCAATTATAATCACTAAACAAATACAGATAGTAAGTTATTATATTAGTCAAAATAAAAAACAAAAGAGAACATAACAAAAAGGAAGATTGCGAAGGATGTTTCCCTTTACCTTGCGGCAAGCCGGAGATCGATTTGACCAAAACGGTGGTCGAGGTGGCGGACCAAATGGGCTAGTGCTTGAAGAATCTGACCTTCTGCATCAAAAGCGGGAAGGTTCTGCATTCTGTCGACTTGCATGGCAAGGGAGGCCTGTTCCTGCGCAATATTTTGGATGTTTGCCGCCATGAGATTAAAATCGGGAATTCCTTGATTAGCCATTGATGCAGGATGAAACGGCTGCCCCGTAGTACAGGTATTCCTTTAGGGGTTCTAAGAGCAAACTAGTCAGCTACCCGCCATCTCATCATTTTACTAAAGGATAACCCACAAAGCCGCAATAAAAAACAAAAAAGGTATCAATGAAATATCAGTTGTGTTTCTTTGACGAGAGAGGGAGGCTTTGTGTGCGGCAGGAACTAGCCCATCTTATACAGGAATAAAACAACTGCTAAGCCCATGGCATGGTTGTGACTTGTATTTACACTCACCTACCACCATCCGGGACCTGGATAATCCCTGTATCTCTCTGCTCAGTCTGAATTTATATTCTACGCCCTTCCCATATTCTGTTCTCCACAGCTTTAAGCGGTTTGAGGAACTCGTCCTTGTTGGTATATTTCCAAAGGAAAGAAAAAAAAAGCACCAGATTCATGAAAACACTGATCCCTCACCGAAGCTTTTGCCTCTAAATCCATAGATTACAAGGCTACTGGAGATACTTGATTTTGAGAGATTTTATGGTACTCTAGTAGTATATATAAGGGGATTGGTTTTTCATGGTATCTCTATTCCTGCGGGTTGGAGGAGTGATCCCAAGGGGCCAGTCTGAACCGGGGTCAGCAGTCCGGCCAGTCGAGCTATAGTTTTAACAAGCCTGGGTCAGTCCGGTGGAAAACTTCGCTGGCCAGCAAAGCCCGGTCGCGCCCAGGCAACCTCCAGGCTCAACCCTGAAGTACCTGATTCTAAAGCTGCTAGATGCTCAGGTCAAAGCCTCCTGGTTATTTAAAATTTCAATTTAGACCGCATGATCTGCAGATCTCCCGGTAACTTGCAGATATCTGCAAACCGCTTGCAGGCTTTTCACAGCTTATCACTCAGAACATAAGAATAAAACAGAAGAGTTTATAGTTAGATAGATTTCGCTTAAGACACGTTAATCCCACCAATTGATCAACAGCTAGGTTAAGCGACGCAGTGGTTGCTATGTTGGGTTAAAGCACTCATAAAAACATACCTGAGATGGTGCTCTATCCATGTGGGGCATCTTAGACCCTTGTGGCTATCCCAGAGGCATTCTGAGAGTTTTCTATTTTTTTTATTGACATAAGAACTCACTTTGTTTGTTTTAGTGAGTTCAATTGGATAAACTTCATCCAAATAATGCAAAACATCTTCAAGAACAAGTCGCACTCCAACCTCTCCCTCATTCAGTACCAGTCCTCCACTCTCTTTTGCAAGCCCTAAAGTGTCCATCAGAGGATTTGCGCCTGTACACGTTCAAGGTATTCAAGGGGCACGTGCCCTAACTTTACTGCCACCATAAGGGGGGGCAGCCAAATATGTGCGTCATCACCTCAATATACCTGTTCTGCAGACCAGATCTGAACGATGACTGGCATTGAAGGACAACTAGCTCTCCAGCGGCGATGTAGATAGTGAGGTTGAATAGAGCTTGCCGCAGAAACACGCTCTCTGGAGTCTTACCCATACTTATAACGTTAGGAAGTATCCGAAGAGTATGGGTGCTGGCATGGAAATGATGGCGATGGGGAGTGCCTTCTTTTAGAGAGAGATTGACAATATGGAAGCTGGGGAGTGGGATGCTACGAGGTTGAAGGGGTGGGGTAGATAGAGTACCGTTCTTTGGATTTTTCTTTTCTAACTCGGTGCTGCTAATGTACCACTTTCTAACTTTCTTTCTCCTTCCTTCTACCATTGCTTGATTAGTGTAATTCTGTGGCATGGGGGGTAGAAGCGCTGTATGGATAGATGGGTGGGGTGGGGATTGGTGTAGTTATTTCTTTGATTAGATGAGTGGATGGTGGATGGAGGGGATTAAAATGAGCTTACAATAACATAGAATAGTGCTAGAGGGAGTTGAGTTGAGTATTGTGAGTCAAAATTTGTGGTGGCTTATTAGATTGCCCCGGAGTTATCTAAAGCAGTCTAACTTGCTGGTTAATACTACTCTGTACTACTGTAATATCTATGATATGTCCAAAAAGAATGACAAACCCTTCTAGTACATCATACACTGAGCAGAGTTCTTAGAGCAACCCACTTAAATACAATTGATACCTTTTAGAAATAGAAATAAATCCTGCTCTTGTGTTGTAATTTATGAAAGCCCCTTCGAGCTATAGTATCCGCTGGTGGACCCCTTCGGTGCCCGGCTGACCGATCTAAGTTAGTCATCAATATACCCCTCTCCCCATTAGACGAGACAAAGACCTTCTCCATCTCCCCCCCATTTAACCATCTGCGAGCCCCTCCCCATCCCCAACAATATCCCTTACATACTGCTCCCCCTCATCAAGCTGCCTCATCAAGCATTCCAGCTCAATCTCCACTTCGAACCTGAATTTCTCGTTGATATTCAAGGCACAGATTGCTATCCTGCGTACTGTAGATATTTATCTCGAAAGGCGAACCACCGCCATTTAGTCTCAAGCATGCGGATATGCACACGCTATTAAAATCCCGAGGTAAGCCAACTTAACCTGCCATCCATATTACATCTGGAAAGTATCATACTACCAGCACAACTGGTAGGATATCCACTACAGGCTCGGACCTCGCGGAATTTAGCGAGAACACGGCAATGATCGTACATAGAACAAAGCACCATCATAGGCAGACCCATGTCGCAGCCTTCCTCTCTAATATAAATCCAAAATCACTGCCACACTCCTTCCCTACTCTCTGTCAGCCCACAAATTTCTTATCAGCGTCCCTGTCCCCACTATCAATTCCATCACCATCTTTCACCTGTTAGGTAGATAACCCTTGGTAAGTGGTTACAGTGTGAACGATGTCCTATGAACTAAGTAGTATCATACTAGAAGGGCAACTATGACAATTTGGCCAATACAGTGGTGCTCACTAATTGATCCCACTCCACTTGAGCATTACGGAGAAGGTTGAGGGAGGTCAGCTGAAAGTGGCACCAAAAGCTAAGTATTCACCAACGATCACTCCTGATGGTAATCTGATGGGATAAGAAAACAAACTGGGGGGTGCGCTCTTTGCACATGATCTTTTCTAGAAACATTCGAGCCCCACCCCTACCACAACCGGGATAGTCAATCTTGCCACAGAAGTCAATCGCTCCCCAAATGCCTACAACTCTTCCGCAGTAATCTATTAAAGGAAAAAGTGGGCATAACAGTTGAGAATGTCAAAACGCCCCGCCTACCCCCTGGTTTCGCGGCACAGCAGCCTGAAACCCGTTCCCGCGAAACACAATAACACCAAATACCCAGTGGAAATGGGTGAATTGGAAGATAATTAAGAAGATTACATGCAGAAGGAAGTTTCGGAGGCAGACGATAAAGACGACGCAGAAGGCGGCGCACAAATTGGTGCAAAGAGTGGAGGAAGGAGAGATAGCCATTGTGAAGGGTTCTAGGTAAAGATGAAATACTAGAGCCGGATGCTATAGCATATCGTATGGTGCATAACGTGGGTTTCAACTGGTCACGCCTGGGTTTTGACGTTCTGCTGCCGTGAGTGAGTTTGTTAGGACCGTAATGATCAAAATTGTTACGATCAAATCTAGCCGATCATCGGAAAAGCTGCAAGAAGAGCTTCTCTAAGGTGCTGTACAATAAGATAAGCACACCTGCTCGCTCTAAGAATGGTCCCTGGAATGATAGAGTACATTATACGATCCCCAGGACTCTCAAGTCTAGATTCGAAGATTAGTTATATCTTGAACAAATTTGATCCAATATTATACGTACTCCAGGTGTAAATCCAATCAAGATCTGAAAGAGCACATTGTTGGAAATCACAGTGTTATGGCCGCACTTGATGCAGAATGTGCAGGGACTCGAAGGACACATTAGTATGCGTACGCACTAGTCAAAGGGCACGCAAGCTATGACTTACTTCCACCTCCCCCTTTCCTTTCCTCTCATCAACTCATCACAATCAATTGTCTTCATCTCCGCTTAATACAAACTTTGTGTCTCCGCTTAAACCGTTTCAGTCCGCTGCGTAAAACCCTCACCGTTAATTATTACCTCGGCATTAAATGTTTTCAACACACATCAGTATGGACTAACGTCAAAGGCGGAGATGTGACACAAGGCCGGGAAGTGACACACAATGCAACAGTAGTCACAAAAGGCAACAGCTCAACCAATTCTTAACCAAATTAGACCAAACAAGATGATATCAATTGAGAAAGGATAGGGGAACTAGTTAAACCTTGAAAAGTAAAAAAAAGTAAAATCTCACAGAGAATAGTTTCAGAAAAGGAGAGGAAATGAATTTAAAACTATAGGAAAGAAAGGAAGAGAAATTAAGGTATATGAGGATGTAGGACAATATAAAAAGTAAATGGAGGTAATCTTCTACTAGTTGAAATAATATAGGAAGTAATATTTAGTAGCTGGCAAAGTTTATAAAGTACAGAGAGAGTTAGAAAGCAGGTTGATTTAAGAGTAACATGATATTAATGATAATAGGACTCTGCAAAAGTGAGAGAGACAACTCTTTGGATAAGCAAGAAAGCCAAGAGATGGGTCAAGATTAGTGGACTTAGGGGGATTGAATTTGCTAGGATTTGTTGTGTTTTTGTGGCTGCTGAGCTGTTTTTGCTGCATTTTTAATAGATAACTTTATAGCTGACTCTATTGCAAATTTTGTAATATTTGGCTGCTTATATATTATCAATTAATTACCTATTAGGAGATAATATGTTCCTACTAGATACATTTCAAAAGCAGGGATATAGTAATCAATCTGATAATGTATATCTATGGTATAAACTTATTCAAACACTACTTATGTTACAATCCTCTTTTCCCGCGGTGATACTTGCAGCAGGTAACCGATAGTTCTCCTAACGATCCCTCTCTTAGCCCAATAGCTGTTGCGATAGCTAAGTCCGTTGACTCCTATCTAGCAACTTCG
>Ga0307507_10003141_pt1 | contig 32839 bp, 26 predicted proteins | sample 7_EM_MG_FD_207223 | JGI IMG/M metagenome (GOLD analysis project Ga0307507, IMG submission 207223) | Populus trichocarpa ectomycorrhiza microbial communities from riparian zone in the Pacific Northwest, United States - 7_EM | ecosystem: Host-associated > Plants > Roots > Unclassified | place... | reverse complement strand
ACCATACGCCCCCCCCCCCCCCCGAACACAAGGATAGCGTGCTGGCGGTGGGGTGGGAACTAATATGATATCTTTCTTTTTTGCCTTCACTCTTTTCCTGAGGCTTACTGTATTTGCCAAAATATTTACAGACTTACTAAATACCACCGTACTAAACTAGGCTCCTTTCCTACTTCCATAGTTTATTTCCTTCCGAGTGACTCTGCCATATATACCTTCGAGTCCATGATCCTGGTAGACTGTTCTGTGATACTATTGACAATTGGATAGCCCATCGGCTCTAGAGTGGGATGAGGACTGACCTAATTTGCGCACTATCATATTCTCATATCATACCTTTGTCCATCCCTCGCGGCCCAATGGGGTAAAGTGGTCACCCCGATCATCGGGCGGTATGATAACACCACTTGTCCCCTCGCCCTATTGACCCGGTACGTCAGTTAGGACACATTTTCACTCACTATTCACAAAAAGCCAATTCTTTAGCAAAAAAAGAAAAAGAAAAAGAAGGTTTGATTTTTGTTTCCTCTGACACTTCTCAGGTGTGAGCGGTGAACTCGGAGGATCTGTCATATCGTATTCACAATCACAATAGCTGGCTCGTCTGTCCTTCTACTCTCTTGCTATATTGTTATCTCGGCGATCGCTATCGAATCCCGCCAAGTTCGACCCAGTCCGGACCTCGCGAAGCTACATGGTGTAGGATCCCCGTGACTCACAGTTGCAAAGGATATCTTGCACTCTTCATGCATAAGCCTAGAATCCCCCACTCCAGGCTCCACCCTCGGCTCTGGCGCCGTGGACGTGAGAAGTTTTCCGCCCTAACCCCTCTGTTATGTGCTTATTCCCTTGTGTCTGCGGTTTATGTGTGGCCAAGATGATAACCCCTCCATGTCCAGGTGGCTCTCCGATTTCTCTCGCCGTACGGTAGGCTCAAACATGCACTCGTAAGCTTCCTCCCTCTCATCTGTGCGGGTATGTGGGGAGTCAGCTGTATGATACAGAGCAGTGAAGAAGACATTTGGAATATTAGACCATGATAAGGATAAAAAATCGGGGAGACACATCACCGTGGGCCCGTGGAGCAGCGATTCCACGGTAACACGGAGCGCTCTAGAGTCTCTATATTTCATATATTCATGGGTATCTATGTGAGCACTCTCATTAGTAATTATCATATACTGTACCCACCTCCAATAAAGTGCATAGAAAACCCTACACCGAGCGTACCTCGGCTGGGTCGCCTATGGGGCATGCGGCTATGTGGTTATGTGGATATGCAGGTATGCGGATATGTGGCTAGAAGATATGCAGTTATAAGGCATGTAGCTTTGTGGTGGGTGTGCGGCGACTAAGCACTTATCAATGAGTTTTTGTTTCCACATCCTATACCGCTAAGCATAGGGTATTAGTTTTTGGTCTTGTTGATACCCATTGCCATTAGGCATTAAGTCTCGGGTATTTGGTTTTATGGTGCCTCTTTCATATCCTATGCCACTAGGCATACAGAAGTTGGCACACAGGCAGGGGATAGACTTTAGGGACCACGGAGGATCATGAGATATCAGGATGGTTCTAGATTGCTTGAGGTCGCTAGGGATCAGGATTCGTCAGCTTCGTGTGTTTCTTTAGAGTTCGTTGTGCTTCAGGAGTTTTTCGGTGTTGTTAGTCAGATGGAGAGATATATCTCCTGGCTTGTCATTAGCGAGTAGGGTTAAAAGCCAACTAGTCCACCATTCTTCCATGTTCAGCTGTGCTTAGAGCCTATTACGATAGCACTTTTATTCTTTCACTTCTTAGTATCATACTTTCTTAGGCTCCAACAGCACAATCCTGAGCCCTCCCTACCCGCACGCGCGGAAAGCGAGAGCGGAGGGGGAGGAAATAGGGTCCAAGGTGGAGTGCAGTAATGCAAACTCTCAGGGGAAATATTTTAACAACAAAACAGAAATCCCCACTATGGGGGGGGGGGCAAAAACAAAAGAGCCTCGGTAGTGGAGATAACGTACGACCGGGCAAGGTACCGATTTTGCGAAAAACAACGTGTATGTCCTACCCCAAGCCTTCCCACACTAGGTGCTCTTAGAGAGCATTGTGGCAATCTCACATCCTGCTCTTGACCCATGGTCCCCTCAGGAAACCGTCTCACAAAGCGGCATCTCGCGTGAAAATCTAACCATCCAGGCCCCCTCAGCACCCTGTATGAACCATCGCGCACAAAGTTATGTATACCTAACTTAGTTGTTTATATGACAGCTGTGCATTCATATCGCATCACTCGGTAAGAAAATCCTATAGGATGGGTGTCAATTTCCCGTTGCAATAAGAAGAGGTGATTGGGCGCCTTGGGTACACCGCTTTGTGCTGTGCAGTAGTTCCTTTAGCACCAAGATACTTGTTTTCCGATGATAAAATGAGGTCTAAGGCTTTCAATTGGAAAAAAAAGTGCGGTTTATAGTGAGGGAAACTTGTGTGCGGGGACTGTCGGGCCCCTCCCTGAAGATGCACGTTTGTGGCAACCCTTGCGGGGTTTACGGCAGGGTGGTCTGGTAGCACACGGCCCAGCTCACTACTGAGTTGTAGAGTCCAGGTCACCCGCGATTCCGACAATTGAACCGCCTCAGGGGAGCCGGGAAAGGTTAGATGTGCGGCACTTTGGGATGGGACTAGGAGGAATTTATTTGATAATCTAAAACCTAGCAGATCACGATTTCCTGTGGGAGCAGCATTGCGAGTCTATTCCACAGCCGCTGCCCCTCAGTGCTCGACAGACCCCTTGTACTGGATATAGGAAAGCCCCTCAAGTGCAGTCGCTTGGTACATCTGTTGAGTGAGCAAGACCAATTATACGTTTGCAACTGGAAAGGCACCGATTTCGACGTCTATATTGCACTCAGCTATATACGTATCCCTATATATACCTACAATCAGGGAAAATTAATAGGGAAAATCCACGTACCTAGCTAGCTTAGGTGTAACGAATAGGGAGGGACAATAGTATCTCCGAATAGCGATGGTTAAAATGAGCCGAAGGCGGAGTAAACCGAATCTTGCCTAGTTTTGTGCAGTCCTCTTTTAAAACCTGGCACTGTCCTCAGAGGCACCTTGTGGGTGGAAGGGCCCAAGCAGCTCTTCCACCATACACCCTCCTGCCTGAATTTTGGAAGCATTCGGAGGCGTACACTCAAGGTACAGGGCAAAGTGTGTACCACAACCCTCCAATTCTCGGCGAGTAGCTGGCGTGTGCACACGAAATTAGAGGAATTCACTACATCTCGCGCATGTTAGCTTGAATGATCTCGTTGAATTGTGCCCTATCCGTGCAGTGAGGGAACACCATGGAGTGCCTGCGCGTGTTCTACTCCGATTCACCAGGCGCCAGAGCGGTCCCCGCATAATCCGCCTTTCGCACAGTGGCTGGCTCCACGATTTCTTCTTTCTTGACTATGCTCTCTTCTTCGCCCGGATTCTAGCGGCTTTGCTCGAGTGATGAAGGCTCGAACTACAAAATTGATATTACCCCTTTCGGAAGGCTTCCCAATCGGTTAAAAGCAAGAAAAGGAGTTAAAAAACAAATAAAGTATAGCGAGCCCGGATGAAGCGACCAATGAATGGGGGGCTCCAACGCCAGTGCAGGGAAAAGCGTTTTCTTCGCACAATCAGTAGATTAGCTCGCCCTGACCGGAACTTTCCGATCTATGCGAGTGTTGCTCGACCATACGCTTCGGCCTAAACCAAGTCATTCCGATGTTGGCAAGGCTGATGGGTCCACGAGGTAAACTGGAAGTAGAGTGGGGGAATCTTTTACCGGGGCAGCTCGGGCCCAAAGAGATGCACAACCTCAACTCACCAGGCTCCCTAACACTAGTATCTAGACGGCTGGTAGGTGTTCCATCATTTTTTGGGGTGCGCTAGTGTTCGGGCTGCACGGGTAGTACTACACCACACTTTCAAGATGTGCTACTGGATAGGTGAGGAGGGTCAGTTTACCCCGCTAGAGCGCGGCTAAGGTCAAGGCGGGGCTCGCGGCGCCTTTTTAAGTACAGTAGCTAATAGAAATTTATTTAATCAGCAATTTTCATTTTAGTTTCATCTATACCTTCCGATAGACAATAACGATAAGCTGGAGAATCAGAGGATACTTGGGCGCAAACTAATGATTGGGATAGTACCGGTATGGTAACCAAAAGCTGTGATCGTAATATAGATATCAATCTCACCGCCCAATCTTCAACATCCGCCCAGGTAGAGGCATTTCCGAAATGTTGGCCGAGTAGGGCAGACGCCGACCTTCGCTGGGGCATCCTAGAAGCATAGTTATGGGGGCTATCGGCGCTCGACCCGATGGTGGCGTTTTTCTACTCGAGTGAACCAAATTTGTATGAGCGATGCCGCAGTCATGCCTGCATAGGGTGCTCCAGGAAATCGGTGAGAAGAGAGAGCCCAGCACCCACTCAAAGCATTGTAAACCTTTAGGCAGTTCGTAGACGGGTGTTTGGTTTTGGTCCTCTTATCGGGAGCAGGTCGGCGGGAAGGCCACTGAATAAAGCCCTGTTCACAAAGTTTCCGTACCCTTCGGAACGCTTCGCTAGCCCTTTCTTTGCATTATTCAGTATGATAGAACAAATAGGAATAGAAGCCCACAATGCCCCTAGAGGCTTATATGAAGATGGATACCTGAAAAGCTCTTGCCATCGTTGTTCTTAATAGGCATCGTTCTTGAGGCACAAGGAAGGGTGAGAGCATTGTGGACGTAGGAGGACCGTATCGATGGAGGGTTAAAATTACGCGACCGTGAGCATGGTAGCCAGCGTTGCATCCTATGTAAATTACCTCAACTTAACATACAGTAGTATACCGTATGAAATGAGAACAGCAATATCGATAAAAATAACAATAAAACCAATAGACCTCGGAAGTGCTTATTACGCCATAGCTAACGCTGCATGCGAGTTCTTGTACTAGTACTATAAACAAGCAATTCATGAGTTAAACAAAAAAGTCGCAGTGCCTATCCTCTCATGGTGAGTTTTGCTAGTAATGAATTGGTTTGTGGAGCTGAGCAGATGCTCACGGTCGGGTAATTTTGACCCTGTTGATACCTACTTGCACGAAGCGAAAATGTGGGCGGCGGTGTGTAAAAGTGGAGCCCATTGTTTAAAAGTGAAATGTTAAAGTACAATCTAATAACTGATCACAAAAATACTACGCAATACATGAAATAGGCTGAGGGCACAATAAGCGAGGAGAAGAAAACGTGTGAAGGCAGATTCATAGGTATTCATGTTCTTGATTCTCCTAAGCGAGGTGGGCAGAAGCCCCTCACTATCCAGAAGCACATTCTCTGTATAATCAAGAAAAAACAAAGGCAAATTGTGATAAGAAACCTCAGTGCGACCATGTGTGACCCTGAAAGCCTGCCAAGAAAGCTTCAATAAACATGTGTAAATATGAGATAGTTTAAGGAAATAATAAGAAGAAACTGTAAATCAAATATCCAATAAAGATACATAAATAATCTCTAAATAACTGAAATATTCTAAACACCATGTGGGAAAACAACATGGATAATCTCTAATTATCACTAGAAAATATCAATGAAATATATGCAATATATGTTCTGGCTGTAGTAATGTCTGTGTGTATAGGTAAATTGGAAACACAAACCAAGTATGAGAATATATGATATTACCATAAGAAATATACATAATTATGAAAGGAATCATAAATTTCAACACCCATGAAGCACTGTGACAAGTTGTTAGTTGCCTACAGGTACAGTACAGTACAGTACACTACTTGTTTGCCCCTCACAAAGCTTGAAGGTTATCAATAGCTCTGCAATCACTAATGTCAGCACTGAGCTAAAGAACTCACTAAACCTGTCTCAAGCCGTTTAAGATGAAGCAGTTAACACCAGCTCTCTTTTAAAGGGAGTGTTGTAGCAGAACAAACAACTGATCAATACCCCCGAGCTTAGAGTACCGATATTTCCCACTGCTCGCAGACCCTGGACAAAGTTACCTTGTCCCAAACCCTAACCCTACAGCAAATTCACTAGTTTGTAGGAGGAAACAGGCTTCTCTAATAAAAAAGGTTGTTTGATTAAGAAAGCAAGTCTCACCTATATACTAATACAAAAACTCAGTAACCGAGACACTCGGTGCCCCGTAAAGCTTCTGTAGACCGTGGTTGTTAATTAACGGACTCAATGCTTTCCCGGTTTCGTGATCCAGCGTCCATACAAGGATCCAGACCCATACAATACAAGCAGCCATCCATCCATTCGTCAGCCTATCTGGCCTACCGGTACCGGTCTTGCGCACTACCGTACGCAAAATCCTACCACCACAAAACTTCATTGCAGCCTCCGACAACCCCTGATCTGCCTACTCCTCCCCTGCGCAGAGCCGCACAGAGCCCCACAAGAGCCTCAATTCATCACCCCTATCATCATCTTCTGCAATCAACACTTTCCACACCTTCTTCAATCACCACCACCACCGTCCATCAACCAGCCACACCCCCCAAATCGCATATCTCTCCAATGTTCCGCCATTCCCTCCACCGCCTCCGCCCCAAACCAATTCGCCTCACCTTTCCCATCTTAACCCGAGCGATGGCTCACCGTGCAACCCTCCCCTTACTGTTTTCCACAAAAGTCTCTTCAAGCCGCTTCTTCCAACCCCGCAAGTTCCCAACTCAACCCGCCCCACCACAACTCCTAGAAATGCACGAATACCATAACATTGCTGACGGAAGCCTCGAAATACTATACGGGGCGTTTGAAGAGTTGATAGAGGATCGAGATGATGTTGATGTTGAGTTTAACGTTTGTCTCTCTCTCTCCCCCCCCTCCCTCTCTCTCTGCGGGAACGTACCGATTGACGGCGAGAGGACAGTCTGGTGTATTAACCTTCGTGCATCCAAACGGAACCTACGTTATCAACAAGCAGCCCTTCAATAGGCAGATATGGCTGAGTTCCCCGGTGAGCGGACCGAAGCGGTATGATTGGGATTGTGATGACTGGGTATCGGCTCGGGATGGGAGCCGGATGAAGGATTTGCTGGAAGAGGAGGTTGGAATTAAAGTTGGGTTTGTGGGGTTGGATCCTATGAATTCATAGACTCTCCCTTTCTTTCTTTCTTACTTTTCTAGCTCTCTTACTTTCTTTCTGTGGCTTTACTCCCCATGCTCGGAGAGTGCCAGGATCATGGAAGACTATAAGAGCAATACCTTGTTCGATTTTTTTTAAAAAAAAGGCCAATCTCAAGCGAGCGGGATTGTGCAAGTTAATTAATCTTCGAAAACTTTTTTTAGAAACCGTTTAAACGCCCCCATGAGTACAGTACAACCTGACAAGCAAGCGAATGTCCAGCCGTAGCCCGCTTATCCAAGCCCGCAAATACCAGCATCCTTCATCTTACGCCACCACCTCACCAATATCTGCCCCCAATTCGATCCCTCGAGTCCCACTTACGCGGAAACCGCAACCATAATCCCACTCTCCATTTTCTTCTCTTCCTGCACCCTTGGCAAATCGCTCTGGAATTCACCCCATCCACCACATTAGCCCTCATACGACATAACACAAGGAGGGGAAAAAACACAAGACTCACAGCCTCAAAAATCACCCGAATCATCAAAGAACAGCTTGGACATACTGCAATCTCCTCCCCTTCCCGCAAGTCATCCAACAGGATTTCAAACCTGTCACCGCACGGACAGGGATATGTGTATAGGTTTCGGTCCTTGTCGAAAGTCATGTCTTCAATTTCTATCTCATCGTAGATTGAGTCTGTCATGGTGGCGGTTGTGGTTGTAGTTGAAGGAAGTGGATGGTGGGTGGCGGGGTTGAGTTTTTTGAGGTCAATTTAAGGTGGGAAGGATGAGCACTTGTCTTGTCACATGCCACGTGAGGCGGCACAGTCTTCGACGGGGAGAACCAGCGGGTGACGAAGTGGGGTCCGTGGTAGCTATCTTTTCTGTTACCCTGTTTTGACGAGTTCACTTTTCGCTTGCCTGTTCGCCACTGGCTGGTATTCGTCGGGCCAGGTCCCCCGCTAGAGACTGTGGCTCAAATATCCTGCTGCAATATCACACAACACGAGCACAATAGTGCCGGACACTGGAAATCAGCACTGCCGTTAATTCACGCTCGCTTACCCAGCGGACAGCCTTTCTTCCCCTTTGTGTTACTGGCAGATTGGCTACCTGTGAGCAAATTTATTACCGTACCCAACTAACTGTAGCGGCGCTAAGATACCACTAGACAACACCTTGAACCATCCTAGCATCGCAGCAAGTGGAAATTCCTTTCTTAAATCCTTCTGTCAATCATAAAATAAGCCCTTTTTACACAAGCTTTTGACCCCGGGGGCCGCGCCAGTTGAATCAGGGGAGTACAAAGCTGACCATATTCAGACTTGAGGGTTTGATTTGCGTTGTCCGTCCGTACCGGTCCTGCCGCTAATAGCCTACTTATCACACCTACCTGCCGATACACAATGCTAAATCTATTTTGACCCCAAGACTTGGAACATAATATAGCACGAGTACAGTACTATACTAGTACTTACTATAACTCTCCAGCTCCCAATTTCCAGCTCCATCCCAGCTACAGTACTATACTCGAGCACAGTACGGCACGGCAAACTAACTCCCCACCTCCCCACTATCCAACAGGAAAAAAATGCACGAACCTCAAGCTATAGTTTCCACCACTACCCCCGCCACCGTCCCAAACCCTACAAGTACGCAAGACGTGGAACAAGGCGCGGCGAAACCCTCCGCCTACCGCTGGAATGTTGGGGCTGTATCCTCGGACTGTCTGCACTTCCTAAACACCTGCTTCGCCGGTGTGTTCCTCGCGATCGGGGAGTGCGTGGTCGCGTGCTGCGGACTCTTCTAGGGCTGCTCGTTCGTGGAATTGCGATCGCGATTGTAACGGCGTGGCTGATGTTGTTGTGCTGTATGTACGATGTTCTCCCTCTTCTTCTCCTGTTGCGTGGGTTGAGAAGTGTTTCGCATAGTGTCTACTCTATTGGATTGATGCTCACTTGTGGATTAGACTGGCGTTTAGAGTTTGGTGAGTGTCTAGAGAGATTGATAATACGGTATGATACCTAGAGTACCGTATTCGATAAAACGTGTTATCAGTTGCTGTCCTTTGCGGAGTTAAGATATGTGGCGCTCTGGTTGTTGGGAGCTCAGCGCGATGTATAATCGAGATGGCATTAATTAAGACATTATATTGGACCAGAAGTTCTCCCATAACAGACCGCAGAAAAAAATAGAGCAGACGAAAAGAAAACAAAAGAAAAAGCGCAAGAAGCAAAGCAAAATCGCTAAAACGATCAAAAACAAAATATATCAGATTAAACCAGCTTGCTCCACCGATTGACCCGCTCCGACCCTGTTTTCGTGATCCCAACTCCAACCCCAATAGTCACACCTCTCCCATTTCTCCCGAGGCAGTACGGCTACTGCTCGCACTGCTACTGGTGCTTGAAAACTTGCAAGTCGCCTCATAAGAGCATCCGGTTGGCGCCCCCAGTCCATTAGCCCCGACGGAACGATCGTCTTCCGAGGTAGGCCTCTCTGCCGTTTCCACACTCAGCTCAGTCTCGCGGAGAATTTTCAACTTCAATTCTCCTACGCTCTCGTTGACCAAGGTTTCGTCCTCCCCATTCGATCCCCTCTTTTGCCTTAATGGAGACGGCCTGCTGCCTCCCGTTCCCGTTCCCGCCGCTATGGTGGCGGTTAGCGTTCGCGCCTTTGACCAGGACGCCTTAGAAAACAGCTGCTTTAACATTGGCGCGTTGCCGACTACTACTGCAACGAAAGTTTCTCGACAGGCCCACGCTGAGACGGTCCTTGAGTTTTGGGGATCCGTGAGGGAAAAAACGCAACGGAGAATTGCGGCGGTTATAACGAAAATACCTGCGCTAAAGAGGAGAACGAGGATTGCTTTTCGGCGCCAGGGAAGAGATGACCGGATCAGTAGCGGCAATGGAAGCGATATGAGAAAGACGTCTGTAGTGACGTTGAAGGATAGAACCGTGAGATAATATACTGGAGATTCAATGCTGCAGTTCGCTGTAGTTGTTTAGTCAGTTAACTGTGCGGGGGTGCGTAGGCGCAATGAATGAGTGATAAACGCACGTCCTGGATCTGGATATATCTGCCAGAGCTTGTGCCAGGGCCTAGCGCCACCATCAGCGTTGGTTATTATCAAGTAAAAGCAGGGTGGAGGGCGAGGCTGGGCCAACGCACCGACAAGTCAGGAACAACACAAGACATATGATAAAATAAGACATGCCCACGACAACGTAAGCTCCTGTGATCCAAGCCTGCCTTCTTAATCCTACTCTGCAGCCTTATTAGCTCAACCTCAAAAATCGCACTCGTAGAAACCAAAGGCGCATACGTGATTCTAGAAAAAAAGAAAACCATGCACAGCTTCAACACCCACATGGCACCACTGTAGGAGAACCACCCAACCATAAACATCTTTGACCCGAATATTCTCCTTTGGACCTCCTCCTCACTCATTTCCTCCCGTTGCGTGGGCGAAAGGTTCGAGTTTCCGCCATAGAGGCTGACTAGGTGTGACATAGTTGATTCAATTCCGTAGATAATCTAATCAGTCAGCCTCGCCATTCACACGCTTTCTAGGGGAAGCATTAACCATTGCCAGAATCATCAGCCAATCATCCGGTTTGCTGCCTTCCAAGCCAACCATCTTGTACCGCGTTATCAAGCGGGTTAGGACTACGCATACCGCCAGAGCGTACAGGGTCCACCCTTCTACTAGCAGAGGATCAGGTCCACTTCTATGTCCACCGTCTCGAGCGCGCAGGGCTGTGTGTGCTATCGGTGGCGCCATTCCATAGGATCAAATGGGAAAAAAAGTTCGAGGAGAGGGTTGAAAGATCGGAGTGTGAAAGGGCTAGTAGGATCATAATATGTAGATGATTTTTTATCCATGACGGGCATTGCAAATACTGAAATAACTCAGTGTTGCGGCGGTGGTACTTAAGTTTCGGTGTTAGAGAGGTCATGTTTGTAGATGTTTGTTCAATAGGGTTTGGTAGCGGTGATAATGGACTCGGGTTAGCCAAGAATGCAAATAAAGATATTGTTGTTGTGGCACGGCGTTGCCTGCAGGGTGGTATGCAGGGCAGAAGGCAGAAGGATGTTCAGGGTACCTAACACGCTACAATACTGCAAAGCTGCATCATTCACGGCCTATTCAATACCGTAGTAGACCATTTAGCCATGATTGAATGCTTATTGTTTGATTCCGCAGTGCAGGCCACCCCATCCCCTCGTCTAATATGAGTTAGCCCACATTATGTGCGTAGCCTGGTGGGACCCAGTTGAAAACTTACCACGTGCGTACAGTACACACTCCCCTAAAAAAGTAACAAGGTGAGACATTTCTCACATTGAATTAATTAGTTATTTCCTATCATAGATCCACCGTTCGAGTGTGTGCATTCCTTATCGATAGGCGGGAAACCGCAATAAATGATGCTACCGTTGCGAATTAGGCTGCGGGTTACTTGTAGACGGCTGGTAGTCTTGAGATTCAGCCCTGATTGACCTGTACTAGTACTCGAGTCGTTGATGGTAGCGGACTTATCGCTTAGGAAGGGGTAGGTGGGGGTTCCAAGATCTCTCGCCTGCATTTGATCTAGCACCGATTCTATCCGACTCTATTTGAGTTGTCTGGATGGTTGATTGTTACGCCGTACCGGCAGTGTTGTGTTGCGCTCTCCTTGTATTATCTCATACTAAGCAGTTAACGCAAGCTAGGGTGGTCGGAGGGGCCGATCCTTACTCAAATATGGATAGAGTATCGCGCAAGGGGGACTTTGCACCGACCAATTGCGGAGGGCCTATAAATTGAATATTAGGATAGCCGCGTCTGTTAACAATTACCAGCCCTATCGTGTGAGCTCGTTGCTCGTTTTGTGGAGGTTCGGTACCGCACGTTATTATCATTTCCACCCCATAAAAAGTGAGAAACATGCTCTTGGCGCCGAGTTTGATCTTGTTTTTGGAATCCAGAATCTAATGGACGAGTAATTGTTGGTGGGTTTGGGTAGGCAAGTTGGGATGGGGATGAGATGGGTAGGAGAATAGGAAATGTCCGATCAGTTGATGCTCTGATGAGGGCTAGAGTGGCTGACGGTCTTGTGAAAATTGGAGTGGTTGAAGGATGAAGGATATATGGGAAAGAGGTAGTTCAAGTGAATCTCATGGAGGGGGAATTTATCTTCGAAAAGTCAATTTAACCATGTAATGTCGTGGCCATCATCTTCCAAAGAGATAGAACCAATGACCCCTTTCTTTTCTTCTTACGCAAACACCAGAATTTTCCTCTTTCCCATGATACCCGTACCTCTGTTCTTTCCTTTCCATTCCCCCTTCTGCACCTTCTCACCCTAACCCCCTTTGCCCTCTTACACACTCTCTTCACCTTCCATTCTCATCCCTCCAATTCTTATACTCTTATATTCCCTCCTTCCCCCCTCCCCCATCCTCTTTTCCTTCCTCGGCGACAAGCACCTAATCTACTATCGTTTCCCCTATTTCAACCAAACTACCACCTTGCTTGCCCATCCTCATACTCTCATCCATTTGTCGAAGCTAGAGTTCCGGAGCAATCTTTGCAATGGAAATGGGAATTACTAAAGACGCTTCGCCTAACCAGACTACCCAACCAAGCACCGTAGACCACGGCTCGGCCTGCAATGTTTCCTTAAACCCTGTCCATTTCAACTCCTTGGAATCGTCTCAGGGAGAAAATAAAGACTTTCTCGATTCGGTCATCCAAAAGAACCTCCGTAATTTCTTGGCGGGACATGCGGCAGTTAATACAGCAAGGACTTCTTCTGCTAAGTCAGCCATTGAAATCGCTTTGCCAATAAATGAGGCAAAGGGGGTTGAGGAAGATTTAACCGGAGATCGGGATGAAAATCCTAATAATATTTTGATCGATACTAGGGCCGGCCCTTCTCTAGAAATGGATTGTGACCAGGTCATCTGGGACACCGATTCTTCTTGCAGTGTCGAGGATGCAGACGGTGATATAGTCCTTGAAGATGCTCCCGATCATCTGCTAGACAGAACGCCACCGAAGGGGGATGGATTAGCTGGCCCCGCCATAGCCAAGTATGATAATGAAGCCATTCAGAAACCCCAATCTGAAGGGGACGCCCCCTTGTCACAGATTGAAATATCGGATAGCGAGGATAGTGTAGAGGAAGGCGAGATCGGTTTGTCATCTAATTAATAGGTTATGTGCTCTATGCTTATATCTTCTAGTAACTCTAAGGAGAGCTTTTGGTCGCAGCAGAAATACTATTTCTGGGAATATGACGGGTTCACCCACACACATGGATTCCCATAGACCTGATTATTACGGTGCCGTTGAAGCGTCCCCTTCTGCTTCTGACATCTCTCTGAAAAGGCATGCTCGCAGGCCGGCTTCCGTTTGCCGCTTGGACATTCCCCGCGAATTGTTAGCAAACTTACACCAAGACCCCCGGTTCGACAAGTACTGTCATGCATGGATTAATCGTCCGGACTTCTGCGGCCGCGGCGACGAGTGCTACTATGCACATATGTACCCTCCTGGAACCGTGGAGGAATTTGGGATTCTCACGCTCGATATCGATGCCGACGGGTCAGTTTTGAATGGGCAAGATGGGGGAGCCGAGCAGAGGGAATCAAGGTGGTCTCGTTATTTACTCCCAGGCCGCCAGGAGTACACGCCTGGCTGTTATGATCGTATCTGCAAAGACTTTGAGAGAGGTATCTGCAGACGGGGAGCCGAGTGTTGGTACCAACACTCGACCGATCCTAGCGTCATTAGGCGTCGGCATGGTGTCGTTTGGAAGGGGAGAGTTGATAGCAAAATTGACACTATCGCCAACGCTCATGGTTCTTTCGTGAAATCTCATTCGAGAAGCAATTATCCTGGGCAAACAAGGATATCTAATACGTTAAACTATTCTGGGTACCCGCTTGGTAGGGCCGGCCCCGGTTCGCCTCGCTCGGGGGATGTAGCACCCTCTTATAACCATCAAGACTACTCCCGGACGGTGTTCCCTCCAGTTCAAAGCTGGGAGGAGGCATCAATCGCGAATTGGAATGCGGCCGCATACAGGAACGCCAGGAAGTATGCCGGTCAGCAAGAAAGACTCACATGTCTTAATCAGGAATGGCAGAGGCGCAGAACCGAGGGTGGCTCGGCAAACTCAACTTTCTCTACCACTGAACCAATTAAACGCCAGGAAGTGAGGCCTAAACAATCGATTCTTGGCACTGGCAGGGAGGGTTTTAGGCCTTTTACGGAGGAGAGTCTGTTGGTGAGGGGTGACAGAGATGGGCCGATATTCAAGCAGGCATCTGAGGAGCTTGATGAGGGAAACTTGATCTCTTTCCTCTGCTAGGTAAACCCACTGCTGGCTCCTAAGGGAATCGAAATACTTATATTTATATAGGCAATTAAGGGCGGTTACCTCTAAGTTAAGGCCAGGGTATGTGGAAAAATCTTTTTCTGGTGGAACGGGTTCTAATAATTGTGTTGAGACATTTTTCTGTTTTTTTCTTCGGGAACTCATTTCGCTTTGATCTTCATTTCCCAGCTGCGCATAACGTGGTTAGCGTCCTGGTAAGAGATGGGTTGGAAATTTTTAAAATAGATGGTTTACATTCTCTATAAAAAGGTGGTGGATATGTTTCTCCAGTTGCTGTCAGAAGGGTGCAATTTGTGATTGCTTTACGACAGTGATGGTATCTAGTGGGTGTATGATAAAAAATACGGTATATTAGTGCCATGATGGAATGTAATTTATCCCTGCATATCTACATTACACCATACCCTACATTACATAGTTTGCAATACTTGTACGAGTACAGGACCAAACAAAGGTACGGTCAATGCCAATTTCACTTGGACCTCTTTTCAAGACATGATGAAATAATAATATGGTATTTATATCCTGCTACTCTACACTATGCTACCCATCCCTATTCTACCGTGTGATATACCAACAAAAGAAGATAAATGGAATTCGAAAAAGAAAAAAAGAAAAAAAGAAAAAAAAAAGACCACGCTATGCAACGCAAATGCAACCCATTAAAAGACAACCCCCTCCTAATTAGAGATCTCAATAATAACCGGACCAGCAACAATGTTCTCATCCGTCACCTTATCCTTTCCAGTAACAAGCACAGCGTAACTCTGCCCATTAACCCCAGCAGGCACGACCACATCAAAGTGTCCATACGGATCACCGTGCCCATCCACAAATACAGCATCGACAAATATCGGTCCAGTAACGGTCAAAAACGCAACGCTGAGACCATCCTTCTGCGTCTTGGTTCCCGGGGCAAGCGAGATCTTACTCCCAGCCTTGATCACGTATCCACCACCACCAACGTAGCTCTTTGCCAGTGCCAAGGTGGGGAACGCCTTGAACGGCAGCGGTGGGTTCTCCGGTGGGCACGATACGATGAATGGCGTTGCGAGGGAGACTACCTCGTTGAAGTCTAGTGGGACATCGAAGGCCTGGGGCGCGGGGTTCCGATTCTGTGCGGCGCGGATGAGACTATTGTGGCGAGCTTCCACCGTTAGGATGCTGCCTGCGGCGGTCAGGGTGAGATCGTCGGCGATGCTGGCTGCTGCACCGAGATATGCGGTGACACCTACGCCCTCTAGTATACCGGAGACGAGTACGAATTCCTCTGCTGTGGTGACGGGGAAGGAATATGTGCACGGCTTAACGGCTGGGATACCGGCTGCTGCGAGGGCGTCTTGTAAGAATTTGACGTGCGTCTTCTCGTCCGATGCTACTCCCTGCAGCACTGGGAAGAGGGTTGGCGGGAAGGAGGAGAAAGCGGCGGCGCTGGAAAAGTTCTTCAGACCCTGAGTGTAGAATGCGTTTTCCAAGTGCTCCAGAGTCAAAGCGTAGTTTAGGATTACACCGTCGTTGATGTAGTCTCTGGTGGATAAAGGTGCAGCGTTGACGGCCGCGGGAATGGCCACGGCAGCTGCAGCGAGGGCGATATTGGTAGGGAAATACATTTTTTGCAGTGAAGAGTGTGTGTGTGTGTTGGTTGTGCTTGATGAAGATGAAAATGAAAATGAAAATGGAAATGGAAATGCTATGCTATGCAATGCGATACAACAACAACAAGAAGAAAAAGAAGAAGAAAAGTTAAAAGCCGAAAAGAAACTGATGAGAAACTGAAGCTCGAGATGAGATGAGTGAAGAAGAAACTCACCATCAAGCGAACACATCCCATTATATACACTTATTCCCATACCCACCCAACAGACCTCTCATCGACAAACTCAGCCTCCTTTCAAATCCACTGCAAGCCTCCAACGTTCCAGACCATAAGGTGTGGTAGTGGCGGTGACGGTGGTGGTGGTGGTGGTGGTGGTGAACACACTAAGTCGGGTTGTCATTTTTTCCACCCGAATTTTTAATCCCTGCGTAGATCGTTCGTCACAAGCGTGGCCCAAAATAAGACAGACAAAAGAACAAGAGGCTAAATTTAAGCTTTTTCGCCGAGGCAGGGGTTTGTTGGCTCAGCCTCAGGTTTTTTGCGTGAATGACAAATTGTTGTCAACCGATGAGGTGTGGCGCTTATGGCGTAGGTTAGGTGCTGATTTGGTGTGATCCGTAAAAACTCGGACAACGAACTGAACTCGCCTGGGCTGGTCGTGCAGCAAGTTTTCAGTGCTTTTGATGGGCTAAGAAGGTATCCAGCTCTCCGTCAACCAGGGGGTCTGATTTCGCTGCACGACCAGAACCAAGCCAGTTCGTTATACCCGAGTTTTTACGGCAATAGGGTTAGGGCAGTGAAGGTTCACCTAGGACAGGTCCATTAAATCCGTTTTTTTTTTCTTTTTTTTTTTCCTCGCGTAATTATTGTCACGATATTTACTTGTAATTTTAACCCCCAAGTTATTCTACTGAAATTTGACCACTTCTGCTTGAGTTTAAGTGGTATAATGCTAAGTACTAGTACAGCATGCAATCGCAGGGCTCAAGCTGCTGGCTGGATTGAAGATGCTCCGTTTTGGTGGTGATGCAACTAAAAAAAAAAACTCATTTTCAATCGGGCGACTTGATCTATGTGACAACTGTAAGATCTCTCAGAGAGCACCACCCTAGTCTACTTGTTGAGCATCATCCTCCTGTAAGCATCACGCCGGCCACCGTCATGACCGGGTTGGAGGGATAAACGATGGATAGTAAGATCTCTATCTGCACTAACTTTATCTCGCACCACCGAGCGGCGTTATGCACTTCTCCCTCCCGGTTTCTGGAGAGTGAGGCGTGGACGGTAGTTTGCGCTTGACTTGTGGTTGGAAATACAAGTATAATACCGTACCAACCAACACTCGGTATGATATTGTAGACGTCTTGGCGGTGCCAAGGATTTGTGCTTTTGGGGGTGGGTGGTGGGTGGGGCTGAGCATTCCAGAACACCAACGCTGCGTCGCTGCCGTTCCTGTTACCAGGATTAGTATCCGATGAAACGACGGTTGTGCCCACTATCAAAATACCAGGCGAGAACAGCGGGTATTACTGTGTTATGCAGTTCGAGAAATGTGACGACGTATCATACTGTACCGTGACAGCCCCCCACAACACTTAACTTATCGCAACGGTAAGACATGTGTTGATTACTCAGGGCCGAACTTTTTTAAAGTCCGGGCTGGACTTATTAATATCACATGAGCTGTTTTGGTAATCAGGGCTACATCTTGCTTGTCAATCTTACTCATGCACCGTAGAGAGACGGTCGGTGTCGATTAGTAATTGCGCCGGTGGCTTACCCGCAAAACTTGTGAAGTGCTGTTATGTTCAAGATTTGAGCGAAGTTTGAGTGCGTGGGGGGTGTGTGGCGTTGGTGCACTGGACTAGCACGATGTTTAGGTTGGAAGGCTTTGTAGGGGAGTTGTACGAGTAGCTATTGATATTTTAGAGATAGGTGGCGTATAATGCCTTGACGCGGATTTGCAGGGTGGGTTGGGAACGGGTACACGGTATCCGTCCTTCGTCTCAGCTTTAATCACGGGAGCGGAGGAGCGGAGGAGGAGAATCCCGCGAAGGGATTTAAGAGTTGGTTATACCCGGATACCGGTAGTATAATGGTCAGGTACAGTACTGAGGGGTAGATATCTTTTCCAAGTCCTTTTACGGGTTTAATAGCGAAGGAGGAGAGGTAAATGTCACGTATACCAGTAATATATCATAAGAGTGGCAACTCCGGAGGTATAGAAGGAAAGAGCCAAAGGTTGATGGAAGTACCGTATTAACTGAGGAGAACCGCCTGCCGCTAAGTTAGTACGTTCAAATAAGATTTTTAACCTTAGTTTTGTCTTGAAATCGCGATAAAACGCCATAGGCTAATTCTTTATACTGTAGTCAGGACTAAGTCTTTCAAGGCAATGATTTTGATGCAATTGCAAGTCTCACCTCAGCCGAGTGGACTCCTCCTGTGACCTTAAGGTTGAGGGAGAAGCAGACTGTGTTCTGTAAGGTTTTGGAGGGCTAGCATAGGGTGCTGCACACTCTCGGGGGTCGTGACATGTTGAAATGTGCCAGGTTGGAGTGATTGCTGGACGACTTGGTCCACTTGGGCTCTAAGGAACAGTAAACAACATATGGGGTTTAGGCAGTGGAAGGTGTGGGCTCCCCGATCATAGTGTCTGCTCAGTATAGAGGTATCGTACCTGGTGGGTCACTATAGACTTTGATGCTAGAAGGTGTCGGAAGGTGGGGAATGGAGGAGCAAGGCTGAATGGAGGAGCAAGGTTGGGGTAATAGTAGAACGTACTAGTATTTGGACATAACGGTGTTATCGGTGGAAGGCTCTAGAGAATAGGAATGTCAGCTTTATGTTCTTTCCCTATTTAAAAATTGCGGAGAATGTTCTCCAAGTCATCACTCTTTCTTTTGCGTTAGAATGCCGTGGAAGTGTAGGAGCTCCTATGGAGAGCAAGAGATAGGGCCCTAGATTACATATTTTGATTACATTAATTTTACCCTTCCCAATTTATCACGAGATATTGAGCGAACGAAACCGCAAGCAACCACGATTGTTGTTTTCTCCCATTCGGTCGGGCCATTTTTCTTTGGATTCACATTTGCCCACTGCGCACCATTAAGTATGATATATTAATAAAGTAAAATACGAACCTATCACTCGGATTAGGTATTATAAGATGGTGGTAGCCATTCAGGAGGAAGGAGGGAATTCACAAATTGCGCCCTGGCTCTCGCGGGGTCCTTCGTAGAACCTTGCTGGGCTCGAGCACAGATACCGACCACCGTATCAGAAGGCCGCCTGAGACCCCCTAATGCCAACTTAATTTAGGCGGCGAGTGCTTAGATATGACTTTTAATGTCTTGTCGGCCTAAGTACCTGAGGTGGATGTTAGTAGTGGGAACAGGGGTTTGAAGTCCCCGTGCTCATTACTGTCAGAGGCAAAAAATGATTTCATTTGGCAGGCACGGTTATGGAGGCACAGCCCATAAGTATTGTATATTTTCCTAGCAGGGGTGTTCGGCTAGCGGTGGGTAAAGGTAACGAATTGGGTATAAGTGGAGCAAATGGGGTATGGTAGCTACCCAATTCACCCCGTCACCCTTGCTAGCACAAACACCCCCTGCTAGTAAAATATAGAATACTTATGGGCTGTACCTCCGTCATACTAGGAAGGGTAAAGAGCTTACCCTTGTCGAGCCCCTGTCCGATCACTAACGCCTACCCACGAGCAGGCTCGCTTTATTATCATCCATCGTGAGGGCACATCGGGAGATTCGACGCTCTGGGCACTGAGGGCCCGCACGGGATCAGGGCTAGGTGCATTTTACGGGGGGCACGGTGCACGGTGAGATTTGTGAAGGGGTGTTATGTGGCGTTGATATACCGTACCAATCAGAGCGATGGTTGGATAAAAGAATAAACGGGGTGAGGGATATTTGATCATTGACTTAGCTTGGCTACCTTCACTGACTCATAACGGGAGCATCTGTGGAAAGTACGGTAGTGAGGGTATCATAATTTGGTTCTCCCTCAGGGCACTACCGGCACTGCAGCTATCTTCTCTCCTTCATCCATGTCTCCGACCTCCCACACAAAAGAACAAAGGCAAAAACGGTATGTAGAGCCTCCTCCATGAATTGCAAAAGCGCCGGAACGAAAGAGACGATTCACGACACCCCGGGGGTTGGGAAGGCTTCCACCATCACAGCCAGCGAGATAGTGCCCCGACCCAGAATCGTGAGCAAGAGTGCGCAATTCCTTTGTTTCACGCCTTGTCGAAAGCGAAAAAAAAGCATTACGTTCGAATCGACAGAGGCTAGAGAGGCAATACCCAAAGCTGTACCATACAACTGCACCTTTGTGGTGTGGTGTAGGCAGCACTGGTATGAACTCGAAAAAGACTGATCTTGTGCTAGGTATTCGAAAATTTCCTCCCTAGAAAAGGGGCGAAAAACACACAAAAGGGCCTGCTCTCGGAGCAAAGTGAAAAAGAAGAAACACGAGACCTTACTAAGAGAGACAGCTCCAACTTCCTGACACATGTTCCATTTATTCGAGCTTTTACGGTAACACACAGGGCTTAGTTGTGGTTTACCAAGAATTTCTAACCACCATGTTTAGGTGAAAGAGATATCGCAGCAAAGCTCCTTTCTGAGGGGCCCTATGATAAGAGGATAAGAGGGGAGGAGGTTCTGATTCACCTATCGCGGAAGGGCAAATCATGGGATTGTCCTTTTGCAATCGTGAATTGACCGATGCCATCGCAAGGAAATGATTGGGCAAGCTATTTCTCTCGGCATGAGAACCGTGTGACCCCTCTTCCCATCCTCAGCTCCCAAAGACACATCAAACACTGAGATCCAAATCCTCTCGTTGCCCGTCACCTATCGAAGGCTTTTCAGGCCAGATAGCACAGGGGCCATTACGGGAACTAAAGGTTATAGATAACGTCACCTCTATTATTCTAACTCTAAATATTTTTTCCAACTCTTTCAACTTATCTACAGATTACAACGATATCTTAACAGCCAACCCGGGGGCAGATTCTAAGAGGCCTGAGATCCTCCAACGGCTATCACCACTGGAACCTCAAGTGTAACATCAAGGCGTGCGGACCAAGCGTCTCGATAGCTTGGGGGATTAGCTTATAGAACCAAGCGGTTTCGGAGATTAAGAGATTCTAGCATAGAGGGCATTTGTATTCGGCCAGTGCTATTCTAGTACGGAAATCCGGAGTGGGAATCCACCTCATGTAAGAGCTCCTATTGTCTACAGAAATAAGGGAAGAATCACTGATGAATGGCAATTCCCTAGCGATTGATAACCTTGGTGACCAGGTGGTGGAAGACTATCGCAGTCGCTGGGCTGCACTGTGATTTTCTCGCCCACCAAGTACGGTCCTACACGAGCACACTAGGCACGGTTGTCAGGCAACTTGTCGGCACGGGGGGTCTCTGAGGACATACGACAAGATTTCTCAAGGGTGAAAGAAGGAATTTAGCCGTCGAGCTTTATGACTTCTCTGGCAATTTTGAAGCTCACCGCAGAACTAAAGCAGTTTTTTTATATTTTTATCTAGATCGAGTGGTTAGATGAATCCGTCCTTGGGGTTCGGCTAGCCTTCCAGGCTTTCTACGAGATGTCGTTCGGGGGGTACACCCGGGAAGACGTGTGGCACCAGAAGACTCCTTAGGCAGGAAAATATTGCGCAACGTGATCAACAGCATTCCTGATCTGATGGTATAATGATCCCCCACAGCAGCGGAGTATTATAGTATTAGAAGAGTCGAGGGAGCGCAGATGTTAGGAAGCACATATATGGAGGAGCACAGAAGTACGGGACTGTGTGGGCACACTAGGGCATGGACGGATATAGGGTTATGCGAGTAGAAAATTTCTCTTATCTATGATAGCGGTTAGCTATAGTAGCAACCTCCAATAGACAACGTACATCTCGGCATCTCTGATTGTCTACACCGCTGAGTGATTCTTTCATCTCTATCACGATCCAAGTGTGGGTTGCTCTCTAGAATCGCTGGAAATAGTCTGTAGGTTCCTTCTTGTTTCCCCCGGCAATGAGAGAGACCTGGGAGGGGTGACGGGCTATCACACAAGAAAGGAGCTGCACGATATAATAACAGAAAATGGCCTAAGGGGTGCATATACGGGGCAGAAGGGATGCAAATCTGGAGCGGGGACGGATCTTCTGATGCGGGTGTCGCATTACGAGCGGCCGTTAAAGATCACTAAGCTGGACCACGCCCTAGGCACAGGAAGAGGGTCTGCGGCCCTGAGTACTGAGAAAGCCCCAGGGATAGAAGCACACTAGGGCGCTCTCTCAGGCTTGCCACCGTTATGGTGTCCTTGCTCACTGTCAACCTTATCATTTAACTCTTCATAAATACCTCTCGCACCATGCCACACTTTTCATAGCCCCCATTCGATGAATACAGAGATTTTCTTGACCTATCGAAATTTTCAATGTACCTGGGATCATTCACATACTCTTGGTTCGACACTGTTGAAAGCCTGTCCAGCGTGATTCCCATTACCAGGCAGCACGAACGAAAAAGGGAACCACTAAAGGTGCCATACCACCGGCACTAAGACTGCTTGATGGGTTAGAAAACCATATTCTCTATGCTAGCCTTATAACATAACACCCACTGGCGGGAGTGGGGGATTTGGGGATTGGGGGATTGGGGGATTGGGTTTGGGATGGCATCCATCGTCTTGTCACACAATTTACAAGACTCTACAGTGCGGCATCGTTCCTGCAGGGGGGATAACAGTTCCTTTATTGGAGGCCAAAAAATAGGAAACCAACGCAACTGACGAGGAAGACAGTGTGGCGATTCTGTAGGCAGTTACACAAGCGCATGATGAGATGCTGAAAGCCTTGCTGGGATGTAGTAGTAGTATCAGTCCAGACGCTGCAGATTGGAGGTCTTGAGCGAAGCCCTACTAACTGATATTGGTATTATGTTGTGTAGTGGGAAACACGAATGTTGCAATTATCTAACTCATCTTAGTAGCAGTTCCCTGCCCTGTCTGCACGAGGGCCGCCACTGTGATTTGATTGGCTCGGGTAGGCGGAGGTAAGCAAGGAAGGGAAACCCTCGCAAAAGCCCTCACTGGAAAAAAAAACCCTAGTGAGGGAAATACTGACAGTGAGCAGGCACCTGCTGGACCGCCCCTCGAGGTCTCCGGGAGGCCTTGATTCTTCACTCTCCTTCAGCGCCGCTGCCTTTGGATCATAGGAAATCACTCGGGCAACTAAACTGTTGACCATCATCTCGGATTACTTGAAGTGTGTAGTGGCAGTGCCCCATAGTCTCGTCACTCCATTTTCAAGATGCCTTGTCCTCTCACCCCCACAATTAAGTCCCAGTTTATCACCCTGCGATATGTAAAAAAAAAAACCCGTTTCTTTATGGATTCAATTTTTTGCTAAGCTCGAATCACTTAGACTGAAGAGAAAAAAAGACCCCTACCTACATAGGGGATGCCTCAGTGGGAGTTTTAGAGGGGGTTAGAAACCTAGCAGGGCTCAAGTTGAGCTATAATCGGAAAAAAAAGTCCAATATCAAACAGAATACCTCATGAATTTTGTAATAAAAATGCCACTATTTATGGCTTGCGAAATGCGAACATCATTTCGAAAAACCCCCAACAAAGATAAATAAATAAATAAAAACACTAACTGTAACCAAGTCCTTTTAGTCCAGGACTTCGCTCCAAAAATGCACACTTATCAGTCGGGCTATCTTGCTTAACGATACTATTAAATCCCATAAGACCAATGCCCAGAACTATCTAGCTACTATTCTAGGTGCTCCCCCTGGGAAACCGCTCGTGGGTGGGAAACTCCTGGATGGCTCATATGTATTCAGATTTCCGATTCTAAGTTAGTGACGGAGGTTAGATATGACTACAAGCCGATTTCGAAAGCTTTTGCCTGTAATCAGGTTGAGTCCGAAACCGCCTCGGAGGGATTGACTAGTATTTAGTTCGGTTGTCCAAAAGGTGAGGATGAGGGCTTCTGAGAGTTTTAGCTTCAGCTTTAGTTTTTTTATTGTGTCGGGGGCCAACGATTTTTATAGAAATTGGTACCTTTTTCAGCATAAGACTTAGTAAGGAAGCGCACCCTGTGCGATTAGTTATCTTAGGCTTTAAAGAGTAATTCGATGGAAACTTACACCGCAGGACACCAGCCACTCTCCGGTAATACCCCGATCTTTCTAGATTACTTTAGTACCGTATCAGTCGAATATATGATACTTTGTTTGGGTAAAGGCTATTCACCCACTCCCCGGCCCATAGCGGTCACGGTGCTCTTCTTACGGTATAAGATCACCCTTCAAGAGATGCTGGATCTCGTTAACTGGCATCCGGAATTCTATCAACTTGTCAAACTAAACCTATCCTAGGCTAGCTGATAGAGAACGGCAAGAATTTTTACTGTATTGCCTACGGGTTTCTTGCGGGTTTTAAGGAGTGGATTCCCGTTGTTACCACATAGTTGCGCATGTTGGCGTAATCACAATTTCACTCGGAGTGGCTTACAGAAGGAATGGCTTTGATTCCAAAGTTATCCTCAAACCTGTGTTAGATTCTGTATACTAAGGGGGAGGGTTTATTACTATCGCCCAGCTCACAACCTTTTCGGCTTTAAGTACAACATAAGTAGGGAAGATGGAGCGTCTCCTATGTCCTCGGATATCTCATTAAAACCATAAGGTACTAATTATCGCACAGGAAATTAGTAGCAAAACAGGGGGCATGGGCATTCTGAGGGTTATCCTCCAATTCTGTATAGTTTTGTAGCGCATATTAATTGTCACGTTGGATTCTTCTGGCCAACCCTTAAAGGTGGGAGGATTGATGCTAGCTGGGAATACTTTATATACATAAATTTCTAGATGATTCCAACATTCCGTTGTGGTGTAACGGCTAGCATCCGTCGCTTTCACCGACGAGATCGGGGTTCGATTCCCCGCAACGGAGAACTTTAATTTTTCTTTTTTTCTGCCAGGTTCTTTTCTCCGGTTCACTCTGCGCAGAAGGCAGCTTCATTCATTTTGAGAACAATGGGCTGATTTCTAAAGCCTTGAAAAGTGACCACTAGCTAGCTTTAATACAAGGGCCGTAGATAGAACGCTCTTGTGCTTTAAAGTTATAAAGCATGTCGACCCTGGCTAGGCTTTTTTCTAAGCTTTCAAGAATCCTTCGTCTCGAGGTATCATAGTAGCGACTACTGATGAGGCGATATAGGATAATAGGATGCGTCAAAACGAGAACCTGGATTCTCACGGAAGATGGACTCTATCCTGGCTCGACGCTAGGCGGGGAGGAGGAATAAAAACTTAGACGACTCAAATGCTACGCTGGTCTAGTCGTGCCCTGCCACTACATCCACGAACCCTTTAAATACTAGAAACATAAAAGGAACGCTCGCAAGATTAAGAATGGGTTCGGGCTAAGTGGTTATGCTTTTTCGAACTTTGAAACACAAATGATTCCCTTGCTTTCTTTTACTGACGGGAGAGGAATGAATTGGTTCGGTCTTATCTTAATACTCGGCGGACTTGATGATCTATTGAGCTTTCTTCTCTTTCTTCCAGGAATATCGTTTACTTAACCTCTTGCATGGAATCATAATTAATCACTCATATTTCTTTCGTGGTCCTCCGCCATCTGCCATCCCTGGCCGTCCCCCGCGGTACTCCTCATTTTTGTTCCCCTGTCCCCGGTCGTCATCCCTAATACCTACCGTCTGTGGCTACCCCTCGAAATCCTTCCCTACACCCCACAGTCTTCCCATAGCCCCTATAGTCCCCAGGTAATTTACCCTACACAGGACCGTGTCTAGCGGTCTTGTCTAGTTCTTGGAATTACCCCGGCCGTCTCTGTAGACGGTTCGGAACACTAACACTCTCCATTTTCTTGTTGATATTTTTTTCCGATTTTTTTCATCCATGCGCTGGAACCAATTTTAACACTTAGAAACATTTTTGTGGGAACCGGATTCCTAATACGGGATGAGAATACAAGTAGGGTACATTGAATTTCTAACACTCAATCTAGGAATTACTCTGCTGTTCAAGACAAGGATATTTATTTTCCTCCCTCTTACCCCGAAGCCGTAATGTCATTTAGGTGGTGTCATACGGTACTACGTAATCTGGTTTAAACTTGTTTAAATGCTAAGAAGTCAAAATGAAAGTGTGGCGAAATACCAGTGCTCTTTTGTGCAGAGAGTAGCCTTTAGGATTGAAATTTTCCCAAATATTTACCCTAAGCATTACTTTCATGAAGTTTGACACTTATGTAGAGGAAACGGCTAACTGGAAAGGGTTACTTTGTGAGAAATCCTGACTCAAATCTTATTCTGACCTCTCAGTGGGACCTCATTCGAGACCGAAAGAGGGACTGGTTGAAAGAGCCTTGGCCTGGTCAGGGTTTGGATAACATGAGTAGGTTTCGGTAATTGTCGAGTGGGCTGAACCAAAGGGATCAGGGAGCCCCCGGGGTACTCCGGAGAAGTCTCCTTGTCTCCGCCAACATGTCCTCGGCAACAGCCTAATATTGTCCCCATTGAAGGAACATCACCGGTATCGATATTCTGTGGCCCTATTTTCACTGCTAAAATGTGGCACTCCTCATCGGCTTTCAAGTGACCTTCTGAATGAAAGATCTATATTAAAGTTGCTACAGCAAGTACTCATATAAAAGAAATATATGCTAGGACGTTGCAGTTACCTCTCATAGTAAGGTGCTGTGCATATTCCTTTGCTTTGTCTCGGCTCTGAGCCCAGCTTGCGGTGTTTTCCCCTCGCTAGGCTGAGAAGGGGAATTCCAACGTCCTACCGCATTTTCTTATACTTACAGTATGCCGAGTCTCGCTCTCTCCCCACCCTGTCCTTTTGCCTGGTCCAACGCCGCACCATCAGCACCCCAAAGTCCCATTCCATCGGTAATTATGCCGAGCTTTTGCGCCCTTTAAGTTATCATGGGCTCTTGCAGGATCACATCGATATTCAGCGATACGAGCAGGAATCTAGATATGTGTCAATCAGCACATAGCTTCAAGTAGCTTCTCTACTTCTACTTACATCTTAGAAATATCTTCAAGGATTTTCTTTACAGATTTTCTTCAGGATATCCGCCTCCAGACTAGTGTTCATCGCATCTGGATCCGTGTCCTCGCTCAGTGGGGTCCGAATATATCCAATAATATAATCTCTCTCTGAACTTGCGGATAAACTTGTGGATATGAGTTGATTAAAAAAATATTCGAAATTCTAGACAGACTCGTTACTTTTCTAGCGAGACGCTTTCTTACCCTGAGCCCAAATTTGGGGTCTTATTGTCACGAATATTTGATTGCTTGGAGGCTTTCGGAGAACTCAGTCTGCCAAATCAAGGGGTTTGGCTCGATTCCCTGAGACACATTAGATGAGAGCATTGATACATATGGACCTACGCTGTTCCGAAGAGGTAATCAGTAGCATCTTGACAATAGTCTAATCACCTATCTCTGGTCTTCATAAGCTTTGGCTATTTATTTTTCGGACCTTTTCCGTCTCACCACAACATTTTTGAGCAGAGTCTCTCGCGCACTCGCCGGTAACTGCTCCTCCTGGGCTGCGAAGCTAAATAAAAACATGTGTTTAGGATGGGAATTTTTTGGAGGCTGCGGTTGACTCCATTATGGGCTATGAGGGAGGTACATAGCCGTCTATAAAGTTCCTACACCACTTTATGTTATTCAATAATTCCTTTGTGGTGTAGTTGGTATCACACCCGGCTGTAATATTCAGTTAACCGGTTGGTCCCCAGTTCAACTCTGGGCGAAGGGACTTCTTTTTGGATCTTGTTTTTTCTCCTCTCCTAATACCCTACCTAATCCGGCACTTCTAGATCTCTCATTGGGCTCCCTTCTCGCGCTCATACAGCCCCTCTCCGCTTCTATTGTCATGCCTGGTGCGAGCCACAAAATCAACTTGAAAGCATGCAAAGGCCACATCTTGTCCACTGGCCCGATAGTATAAACTATCTATCACCAATAAGCTAACATTGCAGGTTGTAAGCACTTGCTCTTTTTCTCCCCATCATCGAGGTTCGTCCTAGCTAATTGATAAAAGCCTTCCCTACCCCCGGAAATTTATGGCAAAACAAGACGGGCTGCTGGACTGACTTCCCCCACTCTCAGCATACCGGCTAAATCCCCGGCCCAGAATAGCCATTCCCCGCACATTTTCCAAAAAGAAGTCCCTTCGCCCAGAGTTGAACTGGGGACCAACCGGTTAACTGAATATTACAGCCGGGTGTGATACCAACTACACCACAAAGGAATTATTGAAAGATGAGAAATGGTGTCGGAACTTTATGGATGGCTGTGCACCCCCTTTATGACCCATAATCGGGAGTAAAACACGGCCCATAGCAGAATTCCTACGGCAAACACAACTAATTCTGATATGTACAGGAAACCCTTACATGAAGCCCTGAGAATACAGGAAGGAAAAGGATGCTAGAGGAGATATAGCATAGATGTCTCCCCTTCGATGGCCGAGACAGTGTTCTCAATGGGGTAGTCCGTCCGTCCCCCGCTGTCCCCCACTGTTTTCGCTGTTTTCCGCTGTTTTCAGCTGTTACCTGCCGTCAACTGCCGTTCCCCGCCGTCCCCTACCACCCCCGGTCATCTTACTAAAGCACCTGCCGTCCGATACCGTACCTGAAATTGTCTCATATCGTGGGGCTTGTCGTCCTTCATAATGGCGGCCGTCTTGCGAGTTCATGGACGAGGACGGCTATATTGTTCCGTCCGGTCTCGTCCGGGGCTCTTGAGAGTCCCCCTACCAAGCCCCACCGGCGCCCTGGACGGTTGAGAACACTGGGTCGAGAATATCCAAGCGGTAAAGCAGGCTTTGGCGAAGGCCCCTGAAGCGAAGTTGGAGGAAAACTAGGCTGACATGACGGGTGGACTACGCTCCGCTCGATGGCGGATATGTAAATTAGCTTGCGGGAGGTCGTCTGTTTGTCTTTAGAAGGTCGAGGTGTGATACTACATGAACCTGGAAACCCCGCTCTGCAAGAAGCGATTCAGGGATAGGTATGGGGCATTTGCAGTGTCCGCCGGCAGTATGGCTAGGTTAAAATGATACCAACCTGGATCTTAAAGGCCCGGATTCCTGGATACCTAGCTGCGCGGCCAGACTTTCGTGATATGCCATGTGGTTGGTAAATATTTTTTCAATAGGCAGCGGATATCATTTAGTGCCGGTAGATCTTCCATTCATAGAGATCTTCTAAATCTAATAACCTGTAATATGCGAAAGTAAAGTATCTTGTAACGGTTTCGAACTGCAACTAAAAAAGTGAAATGAAAAGCATCCATTAAGTTTAAATGTTTTAGGAGAGCGTAGATTCTGTGCAATATACCTTGCTCAATATACTCCTAAAATGCAGATAGACCGCTCTCACATTCTCAATTACTATTTGATTGCCAAGTCATTTTTCCCACAACCTTTGAATCATTACCCACCTCAAATCCTCCTGATATTTTTCCTTCTGGGCTCATCCCCGCTCTGCGGCTCCCAGGGTACTCTTCATCCTGATGATCCCTCATGACAAGGCGTTTCTTATTTCTTTTTTAACACTCATTAATGGGCCGAACACTACAGACCAGGGGGGAATCTAGGTGCACATCCCCCATGTGCAACCAAACCTACGCCCAGAGGTCTTTCAGCCAATGGCCACAAACAATAGCGGAGGCAACATATCCCTCCTGTATACTTGGGTATGTGGGCGACGTCGGTACCTAGGCTGCACCCCATTCAATACATATTAATATATACACACATCCTAAAACTCCTGACAAGCATTGCAATCATGGTCGACCACTCAGATATCTGCACATCTCAGGTGTGGGAAATCGCAGCGGAGTGTTATGGCCACACTTGATGCGGGGTGTGCCCGCGTTAAAAGGCCGCGCTGGTACGTGTATGCACTAGTTAGTGACGCGCAAGCTATGAAAATTGTTTTCACACCCCTGTCTGTTTCTCTTTGTTTCCTTCCTGTTCTTTCTCTCTCTTCTTTCTCTTAACACTTCACTTCTTCCTCTAGTCTTTCCTCCCTTCAACTCAACACAATCAATCACGATCTTCATCTCTGCGTAATACAAACATTGTGTCTCCACTCAAGCCGTTCCACTCCACCGTGTAAAGCCTACACCGTAAATCATTACCTCCGCATCAAATATTTTCAACATCAGGAGTCTGGCTAGACCTAGTTAGAGGGCTACGAGAAGTCGGAGCGCAGCCGATAGTTTGGCTAAGGAACCTTCTGGGAAATCTCTGGCTGCTTACGACCACCAAGCATTTGAGCCCACTAGCGAGGAAATGAAGTAGCGATTTCAAAACAGTTGTAGAGACCCATTTAAAAGAAGCAACTTAGCAGCCTATCTTAGAGGCTAAGCCCAGCATCAACAGACTAGAGAAATTATGCCAACATAGGTTGTGCACAGCTCTCCCAAATCATACATAATGCAAGCCATCCCTATCTACGACTATGTAGGGTTTGGCTGCATAAGGAGCGATTTGTAATTTAGGCCCTATTTAGCATATCATACCTCTTATTGTTTTAGAAATACACTTGTATTTCTGAAAATAAGTCCACTTGGCAGTCCTGGTATTTTCACACAGTATTTTCTTTCTTTTTAGGGCAACCTGCTAAGATCGGGGTATGATACTATCATCTAATTTGAACAGATGTGATAGGTATCATATATACATTGAATATCCAACACTAAATCTAGGAATTGCCCTGCTGTTCAAGGCAAGGATATTAATTTTCCTCCCATTTATCCAAAGGCGTAATGCCATTTAGGCGGTGTTATAATACATAATCCGGTTAAAATTTGTTTACACGCTAAGAGGTCAAATGAAAGTGTGGTGAAATACTTGTACTCCTTTGTGTAGAGAGTAACCTCTAGTGTTGGAATATTCCCAAATAGTTATCGTGAGCATTGCTTTCATTAAGTTTGCCACCTATGGAGAGGAAACCGCTAACTAGAAAGGGTTACTTTGTGAGAAATCTTGACTCAAATCTTATTCTGACCTCTCAGTGGGACCTCATTCGAGCCCGAAAGAGGGACTGGTTGAAAGAGCCTTGGTCTGGTGAGACTTAGATGAACAGGGTTTGGTAGTCGTTGAATGGGCTGAATTAAAGAGATCAGGACGCGTTGAGAGGTACTCCCGAACTGTAAAGTAGATTAGCCAGACTGTGGAAATCTCCTTGTCTCCGGTCACAAGTCCTCGGGAACAGGCTAATATTGTCCCTATCGAATGAATATCGCCGAAATCGATATTCGCGAGTCCTATTTTGACCACTAAAGCGTGGCACAGCTAATCGGCTCTCAAGAGACATTCTGAATCAGAGACCTATATGAAAATAGCTACTGTAATTGCTCAAATAAAAGACCAATATGCTAGGACGTTGCAGTTGCCTCTCCTAGTAAGGCCCAGTGCATATTCCTTCTGTTTTGTCCTAGCTCTGGACCTCTCGCTAAGCTGTGAAGTGGAATTGCAATGTCTTACCACAGTTTTCTTTTATTTGAGTACTCACGGTATGCCGAGCCTTGCTTTCTCCCTTCCCAGTTCCCTTATCTGGCCCAACGCCACACCATCAGGATCTCCAAGCCCCACGCTCTCGGTACTTGTGCCGAGCTTCTGCACCCTGCAAGTTATCATGGGCTCTTGCAAGATCATATTGATACTCAGCGAGACAAGCAGACATCTATATATGTGCCTATCAGCAGATATAATAACTCCAGGTAGCTTCTCTATATCTACCTATATCTTGGAAATGTCTTCTGGGATTTTCTTCAAGACGCCTTCGTTCAGCTTGGTCTGAATATATCTAATAATATCATCTCGCCCGGGACTTATGGACAGACTCGCTACTTTTTTTTAGCAAGATACCTTGCCTCAGGTAGAATTTGGGCTCTTAAAGCCACAAATTTTCGCGTCCCGGGAGACTTCCGGATGATTTCATTTTGCGAATCAAGAAGCTTGGCTCTATTCCCTAGTAATCATTCATTGCAGGCGTCAATCCAGAAGAACGTAGGCTTTTCTGGGAGGGAATTTGTATGATAGTATCTTGACAATAGCAAGCTGCGGTCTCTGTTGTCCAGGCACCCTTTTCTGGTCTTCATAGGTTGACTCAATTATGACATAAGGAGGGTGTACTGCCATCCATAAAGTTCCCACACCATTTCTTATCTTTCAATAATTCCTTTGTGGTGTAGTTGGTATCACACCCGGCTGTAATATTCAGTTAACCGGTTGGTCCCCAGTTCAACTTGCGGGGAATGGCTATTCTGGGCTGAGTGATTTAGCCGGTATGCTGAGAGTGGGGGAAGTCAGTCTGGCAGCCTGTCTTGTTTTGCCATAAATGTCAGGGGTAGGGAAGGCTTTTATCAATTAGCTAGTACGAACCTTGATCATAAAGAGAAAAAGAGCAAGTGCCCACAACCTGCAATGTTAGCTTATTGGTGATAGATAGTTTATACGATTAGGCCAGTGGACAAGATGTGGCCTTTGCATGCTTTCAAGTTGATTTTGGGGCTCGTCGCACCAGGCATGACAATAGGAGCGGAGAGGGGCTGTATGAGCGCGAGAAGGGAGCCCAATGAGAGATCTAGAAGTGCCTGATTGGGTAGGGTATTGGGAGAGGAGAAAAAACAAG
>Ga0307507_10003140_pt1 | contig 32848 bp, 12 predicted proteins | sample 7_EM_MG_FD_207223 | JGI IMG/M metagenome (GOLD analysis project Ga0307507, IMG submission 207223) | Populus trichocarpa ectomycorrhiza microbial communities from riparian zone in the Pacific Northwest, United States - 7_EM | ecosystem: Host-associated > Plants > Roots > Unclassified | place... | reverse complement strand
GTATATATAAAAGTCCAAATTTAAATTATTAAAATTTATTATTAAGTGGTTGTTAAGATATTAAAGTGTGATTTTTCCATTTTTTGGTGTGTTTTTGAAGTGATCAGCTCACCCGTGAAATACGTTAATAGATACTTACTTTATATAATTTTATTTTTAGTTTCCACTATAATCATTTAAAACTAGATTAAAAATAGTTTTTGCTGGTTAAAGCTTTGCCGAAATAAGAGCTAGCGGAGTTTCCATGTGACCGCGCGCTGGCACTCTCGCGATGCGGCAATCCAACTCCGCGTCCTCGCACACAGGTTTTTACGATGAGCTCTCCGGTCTCGTTTCTAACGGCGCGCCAGATGCCTACATCATTTCTGCCGACACCTCCAGATATTACCAGCTCACCTCTCTCCTCAGTTCCACCGTCGTCAGCCGCCCCTATCTCGTCGCCACCTCCAAAGCCCCTCCGAAAGCCCTTCTTCCGTCCCACCAAACCATTGTCATATGAGTTGCGGAACCACTCCGCCGTGTATTTAGAGGATGGCCAATGTGAATAATTTCGGTATCTCTCTATACTTCTACGCTAATTAGTTTTGTTAGATATCGAGGCTTTTACACTTCTCAATAACCTCCTCGTCTCTGGCACCTCAATCTCGACTCCAGAGAAACCTCACCAAGCATTCATACCGCCTCCACAGCATCTTGCACTTGCTGCAACCCTCGTAGTCTACCCATCCCTCACCACAAAGGCAAAATCACTAGAGCGACAAAAGGGATCCAATGCTGCGCTGCAGTATCTACGGAACGTTAGTCAAACAGTTGATCCGCTAAGCGATGACTTCTTGATCGCTTTCACCTTCCCAACATTAGGATCAACGCGCCGGTTCGGGAGGGGCAGAGGAACAGAACCAGAATCTCCGGATTCTGATGGTGGGGAACGGAGTATCAAGACAAACGTTGCGAATGCGGCGTCGTTGTGGTCGCGAGCGGAAGATTTCTGGCATATTGTGGGATGGGCGTTCAACTGCTCTATGGTTTGGAAAACAAGATGGGAGCGCTGGAAATTATGGCTGGAAGTCATGCTTGATTTCATAGAGACGGAATGGGCGGAAAGATTGCGATTGAGTGAGGAAGAGGGCGCAGATGTGGAAGCTATTCTCACACAAAGTCTAATATGGCAATACATTGCCTCTCAAGATGCTGAAAGCCGCACTTCACGACGAAGGATTCTCCGGGCTATACTTGCGGATGGGAGCGCTAATCATATTAAAGAGTTCACTGAAGTATTCAGGAATGAAACCAAGGAGAGGAAAAAAGAAGAGGAAAACACTGTCAATGAACAGAAAGCTCTCGATATTGAGAATGGAGAGTTTGGCGATTATGATATTGACGACGACGAAGATGCGATCATGGAGGATGCTAGTATTCGCACCTCAACTCGACCGATGAGAAGAGCTGCGATGGGCAATAAAAACACGCCCAATTTAAGCGACGACTCTTCTGAAAATGAAGAAGACCAAGATTACTCAGAACAATCGTTAAGTGGGGCAGAGAGGCTAGGCGGGGTTGATGCACTTGTTCTCCGCCAACGGTTACTTGCTCTTGTAAGTCTCCGAACTCCCCATACCATAAACACATCTAACCAATTTCACCAGCTCATTCAGGTCTCGCAGGCCTTACCTAAACTGTTTACGAGCGTTGACGACCTCTTCGACCTCTATACTGAATCCTTTCGTCCTCTCCCAACATCTGTTTTTGGCGCCCTCCTAGGCACTTCCAAACTCCTACCTAGCACCCAGACAGCCCTCAACACCAACCTCCTCCTTCCTCTTCTCGCTACCAATCTCCCGAATTATAACATCATATCGCCTACACAAGCTCATCTAGAGCAATACTTCCTGCCATTCCCCGCTACCACACATAGCTATGCCGACAACGCAAAGGTCAGCCTAGCGCTCGAAGCCATTTTCACGCATATGATGAATGATGGTGCTTTGCAGCCAACAGAGACACTCGGGGCTGCTGTGGAGAGCGGGGTCCGGGCGAGAGATAAAAAGGCGTTGGGCGATGCAAGGAAGAAAAAGGGAAAAATCGACGAAGAGGAAACAGCGAAAGGAATCTTGGAGATGAGTAAGGCACGTTTGATGGGGCTGCTGGAAGTTGTAGAGATGGGTGAGTGAGATCGATATCATGAATGACTTGAGGGGGAAGTTCGGTTATTCTTTCTACGAAATAAACTCAGACTCGTTAACGTATGTGATGGGGTTATGACGGTTTTGAACATCAATACTTGAAAAGCGCGTCGGAGCACAGACAAAGCAAGCGCATAGACACAATTTGTTTGCAAAACCTGCAAACCTTCATAACTAGGGTCATCTTCATAACCCCATCACATACGTTATAGGATCGACTAACATTCTGGAAAAATATCTATCTTTCGTGGGACATATCTTATCTCCACACGCAGTTGCTGACCTATTTAACAGCTGCAGGTCTCCCGCCCCGCTCCTGGCAACGTCTTGCTGTGCCACCCAATGCAAGCCAAGCTCCATCCTCACCGCTCTCTTCGGCAATATCCCTTTCTTCGGATTCAGATGCTGAATATGAGGATAAGGTGAATGTTTAAATGGGATTTTCACAAAGGTCAAACGTTTTCATGTACAGGCTGGTTAGATATGACTTGCCGGAGGATGCACTTTTCTCAACGTTTATGGAATTTATTAACTGTACCCGAACTTCGAAAGCCATTAACAAAATAGTATTATTATTTATAGCGCTACAACCGCGTTGCTTGCTTCCTTAGAGCTAGTATTCAAAAGCCGGGGAAGTCTACTCTGTCCCATACGCCGACGATGAAGGTACAGATGCCAGGGACGGTTATTTTTATATTTTTAATTCACGCCAAGTTTTGGACGAGTGATTAAAGCCATTCATCAGGGCGCAACTAGCACCAAAATTTGAGTTTTCACTGCGGCCTAAAGGCGCATGCAGCTATAATATTCCCAGATCCAGGTCGTGACGCCTTCAATGCTAAACGGCATTCAGGAAGGACAAGAGCTTCAGAATCAACTCTGGCGGAGGTTACCCCAGGGAGTCTGGTGGACTAGGAGACTACAATGTTTATAATTATTATATTTAATCACGGCAAAGTCTCTTCGTAAGCAACCCATAGGCCATGGGGCTAGCCTAAAGAAGTGAAAGCCCCTTGACCGGCCTTTTCGGGCAATTTTACTGGCCGTCTTCTCGCATAGTTAAGTAGCCAGGACGCCACAAGATAAAGACTCCAGCCTTGGAGCGTTCCATTCAAGTACACCGTCTTATTGGGTCTTGTCCCATTGAAAGTTCGTTTTAATCCCGTTGATCAAACGGCGTAAATCCATATACCCTTTTAATACAGCGCTATAGTCAAAGCAGGGAGCTATTCTTTAAAGTGGCCGTGCGGTTTAATTAAAAGGTGCATAAATCTACGCTGTTTGATCAACGGGACAGGACTTAACAAGACGGCAAACTTGAATGGAACGCTCCAAGACTGGAGCCTTTATCTTGTGGCGTCCTGGCTACTTAGCTATGCGAGAAAGACCCTTTGTGCCTGCATGGAATGGTTTAATACATGGTCGTCGAGATGGCTGGCATAACCACAGCTTGGTGTTCTTAGCTTTGTCAAGACATGTCTTACCGATTCAAAAGAACATAATGCAATTGCCTTTCCTCTTTTAGATGGATTTTTTCGTCTCAAATCTTTGCGAACTAGGCGCATTGCAACCGCCTGTGTACAGTACTGTTGTCGAACGGACGATTGAGAATAAGAACTCTGTCTTATTAAGAGGCTCTAGAGCCTCATTATATACACGAGGATCTACATCAAGACACCCCTAATCTATCACCGATATGATAGTGATGACTACTGACCGACAACTGTACATTAGATAGTTTCAAACAAAAAAGAGAAAGGGCTATGATCGATTGAATCAAATGAGGCGAGTCTCTATTTAGAATGGCTATGTACATATCCGAGGATATTTACTAAAGACGTTAGTGATAAGAAATTCTACATTTGAGAGCCCTAAATTTCACTTGCGCGGCTCATAGTTAGAAGTAGATTTTTCCGGGGATAAGCAATCTTTTCGTGGCTTCTAAACTTCATACTCTAATCACCCCGCAGATCTGTGCCCATTTGTTACCCTGTTCTGGAGTGCATGCTAGCTGGCACTAATGGCAAGATAGGCAAAAGGGCCGAATGGCGCAATTCAAGATCTTGCAAATGTTTCTGGGGTAACAAGCCTGATCGGCGCTAGGGAAACCCCGCAACCGTGCCCAGACCAGCCCAAATTCAACTGCAGTCTCGTGTCTTCATTGCACTTCTCTTCTTCAGCCTTGTCCTGACTGTCTTCCCTGCACGACGCAGGCGATTATATCTCCCTTCTCATTCCAGAGCGCCGGTGGTTACATTACAGAGAGCCGAGATCCATCCTCGTCTTGAAGTTCTGGAAGGTCTTCTAACATGTGAAGAAGATATGTACAGGGGTCTCTTGCTGCGGACTCGGACATCGGTTGAAGGTTTCAAGAGCGAACATGTAGTAAAGACAGTTTTTTGTAGGCGGTACAGATATAAAAACGCAAAACCAGAAATAAAAGAATCTAGGTGGAGAATGTCTTCGAAGATCAAAACAACAATTGCAATAGCCCCCTGTGTCTTTTGTACATCACCTTACCCAATCACCCACGTCCACGAGGCGGTGCAGTCAAGGAGGATTCTTAGAACCACGATGCCCAACGCGATTGCATAATCTTCTCGCAATTAAAAGGTGTTGGAACGAATATAACCAGGATGCGTCGCTCAAAAAAGCAAATGGCTTTTCTTTATTCTTCGATACTTTATTTCTTGATGCAAACATTTCCATCGACATCTAAATATCAGAGTCCCGTATCGATGCAATTGTAAAGGCACATCTGCAGGGACTATAGGGTCGTTTCAACGAACCTGCCAGAGCGTTCCCTTTCAGTGAGATATTCAATTCGAATGGGATAGAGAAGGCATGCTCCATTGAGAAAGGCTTCATATCATATGTTGTTACGCTAGGATATCTCCATTTATGTCCGTCCTTTGCTCACATCGTTGGCCTCTTCTAAGCCAGGGTTTCCCTCGCCAGCTTTGTCACTTTCGTTGCTCTCGCTTTTATTCTTCTTCCCACTGCACCATCCGCCAATATACATATGATCTTCATCCGCCGTAGAGATATGCTCATTCGTGGATGCCGCAATTTCGTCATGGCTGGAGCAATCATCAGCGGTTGAGCCCGCTTTAGCTTGGACTGAAGATTGGGTTTGGCGATCTATGCGAGTGATTTGGTCAGGTATGCTCTCAGCTTTTTGGAAACACTCACTTATCGGATGCGGACATGGTGGGAATCCTGCTGGATCTGGTGTTCGGCAAGAGTAAAGGTACCCCAAGCAGGTTGTCACCTCGGTCGCGTCTACATGTTGGGACCTAGACCGCAGATACTTTGTCAAGCTATCTTGGTCGCGTCGTATACCGGGTATCTCGGATTTGTCTTCGTCATCTGTGGTTGGGCTTAGACTTCCTCGAGCTGTCCCTGTGTTAGCGGTACTACAAAACTCATCAATTCGATTTCAGACGAAAAGGAGCTGTAACATACTGTTCTGAGCCATCCTTCTTACTTCCCACTATTACTCTCGATGGCTGTAGGTTGGTTGCTCTGTTTGGATATTGTTAGTGCAAGATGGGTCATTGTATACCTTCCGTACATCCAGACAGTCAAGCTGCCTTTGTCCATGGGCGAATGGCATTTCTACTCGATACCAATAGGGGCCCTTGCCGTTAGCCAGAGAGTATGAAGCAAAAAAGAAAATGGATTGCCGGTCTCGAAGAGTTTGGCGAAAACCATGTCTACGACTCAGTCTGTGATCGGCTCCAAAAAAGTCGAGGCTTGTGGGACACACGCTCATCGCGCTACCAATAAGGAATCATTGGCGCTCCTGGATGGTGTAATTCGAAACACGCTGTAGTGTGCACGCCGCATGGATCATGCTTGCCGATTCCCCAGATTTTTTTCTACGAAAGACCGAAATATGGAGAACCTCGGACTGGGGAGGAGCTGTGCACCCTTTTTTTTATTTTAGGGAAGACGTTCCCGAAGCGACACTGCGAGCCCTCATAGCGCATACCTGACGGTTTCGCCCTGGCGGCCTCAACATGACTCCAAGGAACGAGGAATTTCAAAGCATGTCTATACAATATATCGATTGTACCAAGATCTCTAATACTTAACGGCTACTCCAATAAAGGCACAATAATCTTCCCTTTCTTTCCGGTAGGCAACATTAGGCTCTAAACGCCTTACCAGTCTGCAAGATTCTAGCACATTCCTCCGATGAGAGAAACCGAAGTCGCTGGCAATAGACAGACTTCACCGCTTTTTGCGGCCGGGTTGCTGCCAACATTTTACTTCTCCGTCCATCATCGCAAGGATATGACGGTGCCCTGGAACTAGTCCCAGAGACTTCGTAGCCAATCCTTCAGCTTTTGCAGAATATCCGTGGCGTCCGAGTGATGTCTGGATGGCCAGAACCCTAAAGATGGCGTGATTACCCCGGTGCTCTACAAAATTCCTGAGAATTAGCTCTCCAAAAGCAATGCTAGATACAGTGTTGAGAAGAGACGTTGCTAATGGATTTCCTGTCTATTGTCCACTTGTCCAGCGAAGACCTAAACTAATGCACTCAGCCTTAACTTCGGCGCCTAGCTCGGAAACTTTCTTACTGTTGGCTGTAGACTGCGGCGGTTTTGTTGAGGAAAAAGGAACAAAGAGACTTACGCGGCGTTTTGAGGTGCGTTATTTTCTTCCGGACCTTTGGAAACTATAACGAAGATCGACTCTAGCAGGCCCCTATCGAAAATCGTTGTGACGTAAATTTGGGCGTCAGGTCGGTTCAAAGCCTCGTAGCAACCGTGTAGCGACAGGGAAGCCAGCTCTGTCCGCCACTATCTGAAAAATTTCACTTCGCCCAGCAACCATAGGAGCAAATTATCACCAGTGTATAGTACACGTATCAGGATGTTGGTGGATTATCCTTCCAAGACCCAGCATAACCGAGACTACGTTATCTTGCTAGTTCGCCTGCTGCATATTGCCGGAAATTGTCGAATCTATAGAGGACCAGCGACTCTCAAATACCGCAAAGGTCCCGAAGAGAGTCGCAACCATCGCAAGGCCAGGAGTTGTCTACTTGGGCCACGCAAGGTCCGCCATGATTTCGCTAGAAACAATGGGTAAATCATAATTCCCATTTTCCTAACACGAGCCTTGTGCAATAGTCCGACGCGTTTATCTCTCCAGCACAGCTCCCACATTGCCAGATTGGAATTTCTGCTTTCAGAAGACGTCCTTGTTACCACAGCGAGTCAGTCCACTGATATGGGCTGGTTGCAAGGGACATGATTGCACAGATTGAAACCGGTGAGGAGTCACCCGACGGAACGGGCCCACCTCGACCGTGACACCACGTATTGTCCGCTTACGGTTATCTGGGCCAAAATCCAGGCCAGAAAATCTTGGTGTGGTATCTCTTCATTTTGCCACCAAGAAACTAAGCATAAAGTTAGTCCGTCTTACTGGTACGCCTGGCTCAGGGACAGACTGCAGTTGGCCAGTTAAAAATTTTCCTGAGCCCGAAAGCCACTAAATATGTGTCTGCGGGAGATTAGGGGAATGCTCGATAGTCACAACGGTCTACATCAGTCTATGCAAGTTTATCGCGGCAAGGGCGCATCGAGTATGGCCAGAGTAAGGATACAGCCCAGTCGTAGTAGTCATGGGTGGACCAAGCAATCAAGGGACTTTTGTTATGAGAAGCGATACTGATTCTACACATCTCAATGTCCGCCCACTGCACATCGAACATATGGAACAATAAATCATACTACAGTTCTGGAAAAGGCTCTTCCGCTTCACCTACCCTTATACCTCCCTGAGTAACTGAACATTCCCTAGCCCACGTATGAAGTGTAGGCTCAACCCATCCGCCATAGGGAGTATGTAATATCCACAGGGCCTCAGTTGGAAAATCATCATTTGTACTTCTTTGCGCAAAGTCTTTCGCCCCTTTTGGATTAGGGGTTATCCGCGCAATGCAGACACTGCTTTAAACGGTATGCGAAATCCGTGATGCGAATTGGAATCTGGCAACTGTCTCATGACTCGGAACGGAAGGGTTTGAGATTAGATACTAGCAGCTGTCGTCCGCCCATTGAACAAAGACTTCATAGGTATCCATCACCCAGGCTTTACACAACGGATCCAGAGGTACTGGAAATAGCAGTGGTAGAAGCGGAGGAGAGCAAAATATTTGTGTGTATATTGAAAAATATCTTGTGTCTTAGCTAGCATTAAAGTGAGAACCTCACAAGCGTCGATCCACGTACATTGATCATATGGTGATAGTGGGCTCATGTCGTTTATGCTATCTTCTGCTAGTCGAAATAACCATTCGATTTGGAGGGATGCTACAATGGCAAGACTGAATGGTAGGACGGCAGATTTGAACCACACCAAGCGTCGAGATCATCGATATCATCGCAGTAGAGGTTTCGGTCACTTCGAAATATCTGTGGCCCAAGTCAGTCTTCGGAAGCTTGAGAGGTAAGGGCCGGCTTACATCTTGTGATGGGATGTAACCGATAATAAGTTTCGAGTCTTTTTGGATACACTGTCAATCTACAATAGCCTCTCTGTTAGTACATGCTCACATATCTCTCCTACCTCCATCACAGAAATTTTCCTCAGGGCGGTCGATACACCCTAGCCTTCGCGGCTTCCTGACGATGTGGATATGATTACCACCAATCGTGTATTTCCTATGAGAGCGCGTAGTTCCACGGAAAGCCTGTAGGAAAAGCAAAAACCAAGCTTGTCAATAGTCGACTGTTCTATCATCGAACACGTTTGATTTGTACTTACCGACGCGACGGGTTTTTGTAGTGGAAGTGGCAGAGTTAGGGATTGTTGACATACAAGCGAGAAAGGCTCTGGTGAGTTTTGCTGGCGTTCTAGGAGATATACTGCCTCTCTCTGATTTCTTGCCCTAATTTCTGCCGTTTCTTGTTTTGTCTTTCGTCTTTGTCGCCGGCTTTCAGTTTACAACATGGTGATCGATCACTTGGGCTATGAAGCATGGGGCTTTGGCGATATCTCTGGCGTATCCAATAATCTTCGCCGTTCGTCCAAGGAAAAATCTCGAGTTTGGCTAGATGAGCCACATTGACGTAGGCATATGGGGCATTGGAGACTTTAACTGATTAGCACGCGACAGGAAGTGGGGTATTGCTACGTCGCAGGCAGCAGCCGTTTCGAGGTTTCATAAACAACGCGCTACAGACAAGGCGCACCCCTTGTGACAGAATTGAGGTTGCCCAGCGCTAGACAAGGCGTAAATTGAGCTAAGGTGAGGCGTCTGTCAATATATCGGATCGGCAAGTGCAGCGTCTCCCTGTCGGCATAAGCGCTTGCAGGATGCACCAGCTCATTTCGCTCTCGAGTCTCGCCTTTGTAAGAAGCTAGAAGATTCTTTCCATTCGACTTTACTTTTCTAGCAAAAGATCTGCAAGATTATCGGTCCTTGCCAGTTGCATTCGTTTCTGGGCGGGGCTATGAATTGCGGTATATTCCTGTCTTCGGGACCGAAGACTTTCTCACAAAGCCTTCTAACCACATCGCTGACCATACCTTTCGTCACAATAGACTTGGTAACTAATCCGCTAGTACATTGTGAGTACCGAAAAGCTACCAGATGCGTTCCATCTCCATACATACTGTAACCGATCAATAAGTGGTATTTGCCAGGCACAACAGTTACGTCTTGGAAGAATTTCCCACGATTCTCTAGCACATGCACGTTAATGGCTTGGACGACCTCGGGGAGTTTCATTACCTCATAACGAGAGAACGACATCCCAATACTTCTCAAAGGCGACAGGAACAAAATTCGACTCTAGCCGGCTCAAACTAGACTCCAGCGTTGTCCAAACGATCGGAGTTGTATGGACGTAGTTTCCCTCCAGTATTGCTCGCCAGGATATACTACTTCTTGTGCAATACTATCAGGATATTCACATACTCTAAAATTCTGTAATTCAGAGTTCTGCGTGGTTTGAAGATACGCTTCCCTCATTCGCGTCGCTGCTCCTTGGTCCTATAGTCCAAGAACCATCGAATTGGCAAGAGGGAGCAAGCTGAACATCAGCAGATACCGCTGGCTGGACCATATCGGTATGAAGGCTTGAGATACACTTATTTGTCCATTACATATCCATACGTTATGTGAATTGAATCGGAAGATGGAAACCCGTAAGTTCTATTCAATCATATCAGAATCGGACTTCAATAAAGACATTAATCCGTCAATATACAGATATCTGAGATCCTTCGTTCCCGGCTTCACCTCCATTCTTGGACCGAAGACATTATCCGTCTCAAGCTTTTCTAAGCAGACCCACAAAGAATGTTCCAGCTCAGTTGGTTTCAACATCCAACCCTCCCAATCCCCCGTTTCCCGTGATTTATTCATGTGCGCGAAAGCGAACATTGACCGCCAAAGATCACTTCTATCATCAAGACAATACGGAACGTAGATGACATTGCAGTGGCCGGTCCTGAGAAGCTCAAGCTTGAAGTGGGTAGAGTCTGGCAGGGTCCCGTTGATGGCGTCTATGGTCTGGATAGCACGTCTGACTTCCCATCACCGGAAGCTCTTGCCACATTCCTCTAGCGAGAGCGGTATTGCTCGTGCCATGCTTGCTTCGATGTCTTTCGCAGGAATCTGGAGATGCGCGTCAGTAACCGAGATTTGGAGGATTGGATTCAGTAGGCAAGAATAAGCTTCCTTGACTTTAATTTTACACGTAAATGACATGGAGCTCAGCATTGGCCTTCACTCTTAGTGATTGCTCAGTAACATGATCATCACATAGAACTTCCTAAAATATTAGACGACTAAAAAACCCTGGAGCAAATTAAACCCAGGCCGCCAGTGCAATCTAAGCTCCTATACTCCTGTCTTAGTAGCTGTTATGATTTCTGTAAAGGCCTTGAATATCCTATTCTATTTTGTCGTCAAGTCGTTCACTCATTTCTTGGTGTCCTAGTGATGTCCTCATGAATGCCTTCAGATGCTCAAGAGGAATCTCAAAATTCCTCAGCATATTTAGCCCTGAATTGGTTCATGTATTTTTTTAAATCCTGTGTTGTATGGTGAGGGTCAAATGACTGGCCTGCAGTGTATGCCTTTACCATCGATGGCGCACGAAATCTGGTGCTAAGCACAACGTAAAAATAATGGCATATCATATGAGTAGACAAGTTTATTTCGAAGCGCAATTGTACAGTATGCTTGCTTTTACAAAGACCTTTCCAGAAAAGAACGGAGAGATAAATCGAGCGGTGTAGCTTCCCCCGATGGCGATCTTGAAAGCTTGGACGGTTAGGCACAACAAGAAAATCATTTACATTTGACTAATCGTCATTTTTTATGGGTATTGAAGTGGAGTCCCTTTATACTCCACCAAAGTTTTGTATCTGATGATGGAAATCTATTTTCGTACATGAACCAGGTCGAAAGAGCGGAGAAATACACAGGCGTCCCATTTGCCTTACACGCCAACACCAAGAAGAGCACCACCGCATCCCTCAAACTGCGCACCAACATGTAGCAAATCAACCCTGACTATACTGGAGCACAGCACCGTGGCCGGCTGCTCAGACTCGGACCGATCGATTTCGTCATGGTCCACTTCGCAGCGCATCGTCGATGACAAGGACGAAGGGGCGCGAAGGGATCGCTGCTTCCGCCATAGCAGATAGATGGCAAGGACATCTCTGCCGTCAGGGATACCCAAGCGCTGCAGGTTCCTGCGGCCAGCAATAGCCGCTTTGGTGGAGCGGAGTGGAGCTGTGCGCACGTGGCGGGTCAGCATCTTTGATTCTGCTAAGCATCGATTAGAGGGGGAGGGGGCGGAAGCTAACCTAATCGGGCCATCGCGATATATATTGGCACTTTGGTGATCGATGAAAGTAATCTCCAAGAGCTTGTGCATGGGACGGTTGCATTAACAGTCCAGTTGGCCCAGGGAAAAAAAAACTTAGGTCGCCTGTAGGAATGCTTTAGAGGAGGAAAGATGTGTGCGAGAAAGGACGGCTCGGATGTCACAGGGCAAGCAAGTGATGTGTGAAACTTCAGGTCCGTGAGAGTATTGGACGCAGCAGAACTGGGCGGACGTGCTCATATTTCTATCCAGTCCAGCCATTGCTAGATGGACTTGAGCCTCATGTCCAGCGCAGACCTCCAGACTACCATCCCTTCCACAATGAATGTCCCGCGAAGGGCCAAGTGTTGGTCTTTGCGTAATACACCACGAACACCAGCTGGCTTTCCCAAGCTGGAGTAAATCCGTTATCTCCCATATTGATTATTCAGTTAACCGCCGCAGGATGAGCTGAGGTGATGTTGGAAACGCCGCAAGTCAAAGCAGATTCGCTGGTCTACTGGGCCATTGTAATACGTCGTCGCAAGCGGTGACGGAACAGCTTTTGTTGAGTTTGTTGATTCCAAAGGACCGCGAGGGGCACGTCAGCGCCGGAACGGCGATCTAAGCATCTGACATGTAGGTTCTGCAGGCTGCTGGGAGAGTGAATTGAGTTGGTTGGTTGCCTCAGCTTCTTCTTCCCGCCAAGCTTGTGGCGAAAATTTTTTCTCCTTGCTGGTTTTGCAGTAAGCACTAGCATAATATAGTAGCGAGCTCTGAGCTGGCATTAATAGGCTGATTATTGGAAGGTACATTTTTGCTTTTCAAAACACTTCAAGATGCTGTGTTACTCTATTGCTGGATTTGAAGTGCGAAGGCGAGCCGGAATACAAGCACCGCCTACGATAAGATAGCCACTACGGTCCACACAGAGATCATCGTGCCAAGTCGGGGAAGCTGGAAGGGAGAATTATTGGAGCCCTGTGTGAGCCCCTGGTACGAATCACGGCGATTACGCTTACTCAAAACGATGAGCTTAAGCCACAGCCGGCAGCGAGACATTTTTCGCAATGTCGATCCCTCCACAGTGTTACGGCGAAGGGTAAATGCGTAATTCAAGGTTGCATAGGCGTTGGTATGGCTGGTGTAGACAGGCTGAAAATGTGCCACGAGCGGAGAAATAATGTCTACGCGAGCACGATGCAGTAACATCGAGGAGTTACAACCACATTCAAGGCCGCGTAGGCAGAAACTTAACGCCGAAGAAAACGTCGTTGACCTTAGACGGTGCGAGGCAGGAGATGATTAGCTAATTAAGGTAGATCTCATCAAGTTATCGAGTCATCTCATCGTCACAAAATACCTTAGCCTGCGAGTCCGCCATCATATTATCAAACCCGTAAATTGTTGCAGTCGCATTATTTCGACCCATGGGCCGATGAGATTCAACCTTGCCCTACCCCACAGGAAGCAGCCTTGGGAGTCTCGCGTCAAGCTCGGCGCCATCGTTGTCGCATCTTAATCAAATCTCATCGCTAAAAATGCCCGTTTGCCGTGTTTCGCGGCGTTTTCACTCAACCCGTTGCCTTTTCACATGGGCACATGATTTCTTTTTGGCATCTGCCCAACCGGAAAGGGCATTTGGCTGATACGCAACGGCCGCGGATGAATGTGGCTTATCTCTGTTCGTCAGCCACTTAGATCAACATTTCAGAAAATTTTTCACCGAGTGCTCAGCTTGAAACCCAGGTAGGCGGGACAGGACAATTTCCCGGCTTGAAAGACCGTGGAAATCGCCAGATCATCTTGCATTGAAAAAGTGGTTTCAAATCCTATGCATGCACGATATATTGATTATGTGGCTGTGTGTATCAGTGCGTAAACTTGAGGCTGCAAAGTTGGCCTGGTGTGCCTGCCCATTCCCTTGCGGTGCATCGGGGTTGGGCCGACATTTCAAGGTTCTCACTGCCCAAGCTACTCAACCGTTGCACGAATCACACGAAATGCTGATTGGGCTGGAACTGATGGGCCTTTGGGCAGCGTTTGAGGTTGCCTTCATCTGAGATCCTCAAAGCTAAATCTTGATTAGTTGTCACTTGGAGAGTGCTCATGGACGAGAACATTAAGTCTATTGTGGTATGGCACAGTCTAACATCGATGGATATAAATGATTTCGAATAAATATAAAACGAGGAAAAAATGCCACCGACATCTGGTATAGGTATGAGCAATGCAGAGAAAAGAGAACGAAAAGCATCATGAACCTATCCGTGATGAAGAGAGCAACCAAAAACATTGAAACTTACAGTCGCCTGTCCTAGTTAACTCCTAACACCGATCACACAAAACACCCTGCCCAAGATGCAGGATTCTGCCATGCTACATTAGTTCCCTAATCTCAACGAGAAGTACAGACCCGATGAAGACCTCCAGTAAGGCCATGAGAAGAACTTCCATTAGAACGCGTTTTGCTGCAACCATCACGCCTGCCGTAAACATAAAAACCCCAATAGTAGCGCCGAGGATAATAGCCTTCGTGCAACCCATGCGGCTTTTTCCCGTGCGAGAAATACCCCAAGCAGAGAGGCTGAAGGTAAGGATGATGGCAACAATAAGCACTGCGATCGCAATGATGCGCGAACGAGAAAGTGGGGCAGGCGGTGACTTGACAGGGGTCCCAGAAACCCGGCCTTCTTCGGCAAGATGAAGTTCGTCGTTATCAGTATTGATTCGTCGATGCCTAAGATACTTGGCGCCTGGGAACGTTAGTTGTCGAAGCGTGAACAGATACGCATTGATTACCTTTATTTGTATGATAGTACGCTTGGTGGGTTCCAGGTGCGGGCTCCTCGAAGATTTCGTCGGATTCGTCGCTGTGGATGATGACGACCGGTTTCTTCGATTTCTTCGGTCGCTTGTTCGACTTCTTGGGAGTTGGGATTGGACTGGCCCTTGCCCAGCTTCCGACACCAAAGAAGTCCTGATCGCGCGCCGCTTCACGCTCCGTGTCGGATCCTGATCCATGAGTAGCAGTCATGGATGAGGACGCAGAGACAATTGCGACTTTCCCTTTGCCATTGCTGCCCACAACAGGATAGCTTGTACCGTTCGAAGTTGGCTTTGTTACGCTGGAGGCCTTTCGTGAACTCCAGATGGACCCGGTTGGAGCAGCTGAGGAGGAAGCGGCGATAGAGGCAGAAGCGTGAATATGGGAGTTTATATTGGAGGTAATACGGTCGAGTTCAATTGCGGCATCGTGGCGAAGGGAGAGCGTGGTGGGGTCGTATTCGCGGTGCAGTCCAGGGATATCAGGGTGAACGGTGAGGGAAGTGTCGCTCGTAGAGCTGCTGATGGTGGCTACAGTAAAACCAAAATCAAAAACCCTTCATGAGTCAACCGAAAGATTGGGGTGTACTACTCTCAGCCATTTCTCTCGGTGACAGAGAGTTGTTGGGCTTTCTGGCCAGAAACGAGTTTCATACATTCAAGTAAAGGCGGCGGGGTCGAAGCAGACAGTGTAAGTCCAGGCGAATAAATTCGCCGGAGCGGACAAGTAGATCAGAAAGTCAGAGGCCGAGCTGTAGACAAAATGTGAACGTTGGATTGGGCGGCGATTAAAGTTGCGCGAGGAGGATGATGTAAAAGACAAGATGGTCGATTGATGGTTGGCGGGATAGTCGGACGAAAGCTCGGTGGGCACGGCGTGTTTCAAGTACGATGGGGCGTTCTGGGCGGCGGTGATGCACTAAGCCGTACAGAACACGCCGGGGAGCAGAAGCTATTCGACTGTCGTCATCATTCGACTTCTGAGGTGCTGTGCGTGGGTCTAGTCAAAAGGGAGATTCAGCTGGTGATGGGCTGTGCAGTCTTGAAACGCTTAGAATCCCCACGACAAACTCGATAGAAGACATTGAAAACTGATAGCAACTTGAGATATTTTGGAAATGGCATTCTTCAAAGCGAGGGCTGTTCTTTTCAACCTAGGACCAGCTATTGAGGGACCCCGATGTGCAATGCCCAACTTAACGAGGCGCTGCCATTTTCCGCTGGAGATCGACGCAATATTTCGAGGGGTATGGGGTATTTGCGCCGTTGGTTGACTGACCTTCCCCTGCTTGAGTGAAGACCGAGGGTGGCTGCGAGGACAGGGTTGCTCCGGCCGCAGGGGTTGTTCGTTATTGGGGCGCAAGACATCTAGACCCAGCTTACAGATTGGGAATGGTAGTTTTTCTTTCTGGCTGCCTCGAACTGAGAAGAGAGCGGAGAGTGAACCATGCCAATAGAAACAGCGCTTACTGCAGTCTTATGATTGGGCTTCTTAATCTGTAGTGTCTTGCCCGATCGTTAGTTTAATTGTGTGCTTGCGTGATAAAGCTTACGAAGCCTTTAAAGTACTGTTGATGATTTTAGGCGATAGAGAAAGTATGCATGAGACATTAGAAAGTGTCGTTAAAAGGTGTAATTAGTCTTTGCATCCCGTCGCAGATCCATGGTTGGAACGCAGATCTCCCGTGTCAAATCTTTTTTCTTTATGGCTCCGCTTATCAAGCTTATCGCAATGTGCTGTGTTTGCTTTGTTTGAGGTGCGAGTCCAGGGGCGTTCGGTCGTTGCCAGCCCAAGGGACTTTAGACAAGCTTTTATAAGCATTTAGAGCAGGTGCTAGTATCAATAACCGAATTTCGTCCTGGGGATAAAATTAACAACATCAATAAAATTAATAAAATTTATAATGTTATTTTAGTATCATGTGTTGGGTCTGGCGAGGTCCTCTGAAAGGCTAGAGAAACCTAGCTGAAGGGGGTTTTATGCTTCGGATTCGTCGCTGGTGAAGCGGAAATTCGCCTTTCTTCAATTGTTATTTTATACTTGTACCAACACAATAGTTTGCGGCGCTTTTAATAGCCGCTTTAGCGTTGCTCTAGAGAAACCACTTGGATTTCTAGATGTACATACGGCTTGTACGAGCTTCGGCTTCTCCTCCCCAGCGCGCAGCGGTACACACCTAATTTCGCTAAACCTGCAGCTAAATTAGTATGTAGAGCTAGCAGGAAGAGGTGTAGTATGTGGCCCTGGCTTGGGCCACTAGCTACCTCGAATTTGAAGCTGATCTTATTGCCCCTTGTCTATCAAAGTCGTAATATCTGTACCGGATCTTGGTGTTCCAAAGCTTCTTCCTTTTATCAATATGGCTCCAAATATAGGCAGTTGGCAGCACGCCTTTATTGAGATCCATCTTACAGCTGGTGCAACCAAACGTTAATGCGCCCGTTAAGCCGACTGCTCTACTAGATCGATTTAGTTTATTTAAAGGAATCTGAAGCCGCACGGGAAGACGAAGCTCGATCGCAAATATAAGTTAAGACGCCTGCTAAGCAATAAGGCGATTATTGCATTGCTCTGCCAATTAAATAATGTCCCAAATACGTATCTTAACAAAATAACGTGGTTTATCTATAATTAATTCCAGATTGTTATAAGTAGGCAGATACTTAGTGCGGAACTAAGAGTCGCTAGCTAGAGTAGGAAGCTAGTAAGGAAGCTTTTATTATATGCGTAAGGAAGCTGCTAAGTATATATAAGGCTCGTAGAGTTATATAAGGGGACTTTGTAGACAGGGGGCTATAAGGCACGATTATAGGAATAGGATAGATTATGGAGGAGACAAATCCTTAAGGAGGTGAGACCTCTAGGATTGGAGAGACTATATACTACGAGTATATGCCTCCGGCACGTAACTGACGGCTATCTAAGGGGATCCGGGGGTTGCCTAAGGGTAACCTAAGGTAACCGTAATAATATCCCTTACGTTGCCCCCCCTTCTTGCGGTTAGCCCCTAATTGCCATTACCTTACAGTAGAGGGAGATTATAAGGGCTTGTGCTAAAAGGGGTTTAGAAAGATATTAGTATACCACTATATATAATCTAGCTATCTAGCCCCTACTTTAAACGCCTAAAAAACCTTAATAAGGAAAAAATATAACTAGAGAAAAGATATAAGAATTTACTAGAAGACCTATTAGAAGCCTATTAAAAATATACTGGTAACTACCTAGGCTAACCTAAGGATTTTTATATAACTTTACATTTAAGCCTTTATATTAGTTTATAATTAATTATAAGTGCAGGCCCCCACAATACAAGACAATGTACAAATCAAGACCAAACAAAATGCGCGAACTGTCACCGAAGCACACATAAGGCGTGGGAGAGAGAAGACTGCATTGAATACAGGAGACGGAAGGAAAGGGCTCAACAGCTACGGGAACAACTGCACGCCAGGTCATACGAATGGAAACAACAGGCGATAAGCCAGGGGGACGCAGGTGTCTTCCCAGCGTTTCCTACCTTTAACACTGGGGGGCTAAGCCAGCCATCCCAAGCCTTAACGGGCCAAAAGCAACGCCACGCAACATCACCAGACCAAACAGGGACACAAGGGACATATAGAACACAAGGGAGAGAACGCCCAGTAGGAAGACCCCTATAGATAGCTATAGCAAGTTCAAGGCTGGGACAATTAAGAATTAGATTTAACGCGGCAAATATAACACACGCAGCTAGCTTATAAGGGGCACATAGCTAACCAGTAAGAACGGGGGAAGAACCGGAGGCAATAACAAACTCAGATTTAGAAAGGCTAGTAGGAACATAAAACACAGGAATAAAAAGCTCTATATAAAATAAGTAGTGGCTAGGGAGTAAACACAGGAGATAGAAGTTCTAAACATTTTAGAGAAAGTAAAAATGGAAGAAGTAAGGAGTAAAGGAGAGGCAAAGGACCCCCGCCGGGGGTCCGCCACTTAACCATTATATAGTATAACTACGGCAATACGAACCACCGTCTAGCAAGGCCCCTACTAGACAGTCTAGACCTAGAGAAACACTATATTCTTGCTATATAAGAGCCGTATTATAATACCTATATATAATTAATATACTGCCCCTAAGGATTCTAGCTCCTATATAAACCAAAAGCAGCTACACGCGTATACTTTATAATTAGCAAAAATATTAGCCTTGCCTTATAGTTATAGCAGGCAGTTAACCTAGATATTGTAGTTATAACCATCCAAATATATAGGGGACTAGTATAAATCATTAATATCTATAACCCTAGGGTTGAAGGGGTAGCATAAACAGAGAACATTATATCTATAATAAGCTTGCTAGAAACTGAACACGCGGAGTTTATCCTACTAGGAGATATAAACCTCCACTACCTATAGTAGGGGGGCATCTATATTGCTGCTAATTAACAGGCAGAGTGCCTACTAAGAGCTATAGATAATGGGGGCCTTAAGCTAGCTACCCCCCCAGGTGCAATTATATAGCAATAGGGCACCGCTAAAAGTATAATTAACCTTACGATTATGAACAAAAACCTATACTAGAGACTCAAAAGGTGCTCCCCTAAAGAAGAATAGGCACTTATCTTAGACTATATCCCTATCCAGATACAACTAGATCTGGACATTAAGGCGCAACCAAATAGCAAAAGATACGCAATAAGGAAGCTTAACATAGATAGCTTCCTTAATATAATTAAACAACAACTCTAAGACCTAAAAGAAATCCACCCAATACTAAACAAGCAAGGCTCATTGGCTACCCCTAAGGAAATTAATTAAAGACTAGAAAGGATCCAGGCAGTAATTAAAAGCGGGCTAAAAGAGCACTGCCCGGTTTCAAAACTAGGCCCCTACGCGTGATACGCATAGTCCGCACAGTACGCGGCCCTTATAGCCGGCCAACGACAAGCAAGAAGGAAATACACAAGCAGCCACAATTCTAAGGATGAGAGATAATATAAAGATATAAAAAACCAGCTAAAGAATACCCTAAAAAAAGAAGCAAGGAATAACTAGAGATAGTTTATAAACGAATACACTACTAACCTAAGTCTCCCCTATAACAAGGGCCTTTGGACCATAGCAAAATAGGTAAAGAAAAAGGTGGGATGTTTAGTAGAAGATCTACACCTACTACCCCTATAAAGAGCAGGTAAACTATAGGCTATAAGCAATAATAATAAGAAGGCAAAGATCCTTATAGAAAGATTTTTCCCTTAACCAGCTCCAGTAGACCTTAGCAACATTACTAGTAAAATACCGGTAACTCACCTAAGGGTTAACAGCGACATAATAACTAAAGAAATGGCTAGAACTATTAGCCGCCTTTTAAACAACACAGTACTAGGACTAGATAGGATCCTAAACAAAGCCCTAAAGACCTATAGACCACTTATAGCACCTTAGCTTGCAGATGTAGCCAGAGCATACTTTACAATAGGCTACTACCCGCGACTTAGAAGATCCATAACAACGATTATCTTATAAAAAGAAGGTAAAGCAGACTACTTAATCCTAGGAAGCTACCACCCTATTACCTTAAAAAACACCCTAAGCAAGATCTTAGAAAAGGTTATAGCGGACCACATAGTAGACATAGCAGAGGAACACGCCCTACTACCACAAAGCTAAATAGGGGCAAGAAAGAATCGCTCAATGCTATTAGCACTTATACTACTTACTACTACCATTAAAACTGCATGGGCTATGCGAAAGGACTTTATAGTATTAATACTTAGCCTAGATATTAGCGGCGCCTACAATAATATACCCCATAAGCGTCTCCTATATATCCTTAGGGCAAAGGGCTTCCTAGAATAGATTATTTAATTTATTCAAGGATTTATAGGCCAGAAAGAAATATTACTAGTCTTTAGCAGATACTAGAGCCCCCCTATTATAGTTATAATAGGAATACCATAAGGATTACCTCTATTGCCTATACTCTTCCTCTTCTTTATAAGCAACCTGCTTAACACCTTTAAGGAAGGGGCAACCTAGGGGATAGGCTTTATTAATAACACAAACCTAATTATATATAGGCCAATAGCCGCAGAGAACTGTAGGACACTAGAGAAAGCCTATAACACCTATATAGAATGGGCAAGACAATATAGAGTCTAATTCTTACTAGAGAAATACCAGCTAATCTATTTTATAAGAAAACGTAACCAATCTGTAGATCTTTAGCATATAATCCATATCTAAGGCTTTAGGGGTCAACTGGTTCAAGGCCTAAGGGTATTAGAAGTATAGGTAGACAGCAAGCTCCGGTAGAGCGTATATACGGCGCAAGCGGCCCGTAAGGGCCAAGTATAGTATATCGCCATATCTAGGATCATCAATTCTATATAGGGTCTATACTTCCAGAGGTTACACCTACTATATATAGCAGTTATCCGGCTAACCATAACATATAGATCTAGTATTTGGGCCACTAGAGAAACCAAAAAAGGCCCCCCTAAATCACTCCTTAAACCACTCTAAAAGGTCCAAACAGCCTACCTTAGGAGTATAACAGGCGGGTATAAGCGAACAGCTACAGCACTGCTTAAGAAGAAAGCTAATATTCCCCCCCTATAACTATATATTAAAGCCGATGCAATGCAAAGGGTGTAAAAGGAACGCAACTCTAACATTATAAAGTATATTAAGACACGCCTAAACAAACTATAGAGGGACCCTAGGGTGCCCTATAGGAGAAGGAACCAACAACCCCAAAATAGGGAAGATATATTAGGAAAACAGGTAGAGAAAGTAGAAGAAGAATAGTACGGCGCTAGGGCCCAGGCCTATATAGAGAAGAAAGGGAGACGCGTAAGAGGCCAGCAAAAACAACAGCAAGGGAGAGAAAGAAGCTAAAGTAGAGCATAAAAGAGTACTAGAAAACCATCTACCGCAATATAATACTGGTTGGACCGACGCTAGAGAGACAAATAGGAGTTAAAGGTACAGAGGTAGACTTAGGCAAGGGGAACCCAAGCCGTAGTATAGGTAATGCTATAGGGGTTAAATACCCAAGGGCTCCAAAAGGGCCTAACAAAGGCGGAAAATACAATAGCAACACTCTTAAGGACAGGAATAATAGGACTAAAAGATTGGCTTCACTAGGTAGGTGTCCTAGTAGGTAGCCTAAGGTGCAAATATGGCTGGCTAAGACAGACACTAAAACATATAATACTGTTATGCCCCTTACGCACTAGCCAAGAAGCAATGCTCTCAGCAGCTGGTATAGAAAACTATAATACACTACTCTTAATATAGAAAGGCCTCAAGGCGGCTACCCGGTGGCTTATTAGCCAAAATATACTAGACCAGTTCCAGGTTATAAAGGAAATAGCAATAGAAGGCAAAGGGGCGAGTAATAGGCGCCCCCTAATAACTCTATAAGAGTAGAGTATAGTGTGTAATACTAGCGCGTCCGTAGATTTGTTACGGCAGCAGTGGTTCCCAAGGAGGTCAAAAAGTAAGGTAGTAGAGCATTACTGGTAACTTATAGGCGACTTGCAAGCGAGCCCTAAAAGGCAGGGAGACGGATCACGGGGTTTTCTTAAATAGAGTTTTCTCCCTATATGTATATAAGGAGTAGTCCGCGTGGGCCTAATAGGGATCTGAATCGGACGTTAAGCAATAAATAATAATAATTAATTATAAGTATTATAGATAATTTAGTACTCCTAGTATAGTTCTATAGAACCTTTTAGTATAGGATTTAATATATAGAGCCTTAGCTTATTACTGTCTTTTAACTACTAAAATATTAATCTATAATTTTTTTTATATAATTCTCTATATTACTAATATATTACTTCCATATTTGCCCTTAGGTTTATTAAGTATAGATAAGGTATTAATTAGTTAATTAAAAGACTTATTTTTTAAGATTTAGTACATATACTTCTAAATCTAGTAGTCCTATACTATATATTTAGCGTAGCTTTATTACCTGATAAATAAAAGAAATATTTTATAATAGCGCCTCTAGCTATTATATAATTATTAAAAATATTTATAGTATTATTCTTTAATACCATAGTATTTTTTAGGTATAATTTAACCTATATACGTCTTTAATTAACGTCTTAATTGCCTTCCCTAGCTATATAATTTGTTTTTATAAGAAAGTAATGACTAAATAGCTTATATATATGTTTCCATTTTTTTTTAAAATAACATTATTATTGTTACGGACCTTATATTAGCAGTAGTACGGCTACTAAGAGAGGACATAAATAGACTAGTGGTGGAAGCGCAAGAGGCGCTGGAACCAGTTAAACTATAGAATAAGGGGTAACTAAGTTATATAACAAGTTACGGGAATATGATTTATGTAATCTGTATAATCTATATAATCTATAATAGAGCAAATAGAGCAGATAGAGCAATAGAGCAACGACTTTTATAGGAGTTATATTATGTATTTAAAGGACCACAGTCCCTACCTAGATAGTTCCTTTCTCTATAGTAAATCTCAGAATATAATTAAAGTTAATCTATTGGGCAACCACACTACCAGTTATTATTACATTATTAACTTCTTATTTACCTATACACCTAGCCTATTAGCAATTCTACCGTGGTATTTTCTACAAGGCTTTGTTATATATTTACTACCTAGTTACGGTATTAATAAAGTTAAATAATATGCCACTAAAAGCACCAATTACAACGCTATTAACGGCGGCAACTACCTTAGGTATTAGTGGGGATACCAATATAAAGGACGCTGATTTATAACTAGTTATAGTTAAATAGTTATAGGAAATGGTTAACTAATTATAAGATAATAATAAGGCACTTAAAGACAGAATTAATAGCATTGGTACAGTAAAGATTAAGTTACCCTTAATTAAACAATTTTTAGGGGAAAAGTTAAAACTTAAGGGATGTCACAGCGACGGGGCAATCGAGGCATAAGCGCCGTATAGAACGTATGCAAGCCTGTACGATTGAAATGTCTATGGACTCGGATATCAAGATGAGGAGCAGAAGAAGGTCGTGGAAAGAACACGTCTATATACATGGAGCCAAGACGTAAGCGAACCCCCTAACTAGGCCCTATCCAGGTTACGCACGTTAGTGCCGTAACAAGGGATTTCTTATATAAATGTACTTTAAGGTAATGCAAGAAGGAGCGAAACTAGCAATAGTTATGGATTAAGTAGCGTATGTAGGACTGTTTCTATTAGCAAGAGTATTAAAATGGTTTAAACCTATTGGAAATACAGGCAAGTTGCCGTCACGTGTCGCCGCGGCACTAGCGTGGCGAGGAGCCTTAAGCTCCTCGCTCTCCCTCAAGAATTAAAGAGAAGAAGAATAATTATCATACTATCTACGAACCGTAGCTACGTGATATCACCTTGTGTAACCAACAAAACCTTACCTTACAGAAATATAGGTAGGTAGTATATTAACTATTAACTAAGAAGTATAATATATATTCCTAAGTTGGAACGGGTTTGTGGAATAGATATTTAGAGACCCTAAAGTAACAACTATAGTGGAAAGAAAACTCTAAAATCTAGTGTAATATACTTTAGCAATTAAGTATACAACATAGTTTTAAATACTTGCTATATAAATTAAATAGAATAATTAGGCGCTTATAGCGTAGTATAAATAGGGACTTAAGGCTAAAGTCTAAGACGCGATAATTCTTATAGGAGACGCGGCAACTATGCGAGAATTAATTAACTAGTTAATTAAGATTAATAATAGGATCTATTAAAGGGAATAAGCTAAAAAAGGGTAAGATAGAGTTCTATAGTTATATAAGGCGTAGAGCACGTAATAGCAGATATAGAGTTATAAACTATAGAATGGCAGACTAGAGCTAATAGACCTAAGCGGTACTAAAGAATCTAAAAGATAAAATAAGAAACTATAGAAACCTGGGGGTTAAAGATTAAGTAATTATAGGACTAAGGAGTAGAGGCTAAACTAGGGATTTTAGTATTAGAAGACGTTTAGGCGGACTCTATAATAAGATAAATGGTTTAAAAAAGGAGCTTATATAAATTGTGGAAAACAGGATTATTTTGCTAGAGACTATAGAGGTAGTTAGAGTAACCACGCAGTAAAAGGCACTATGTTGTTAGAGTATAATAATGCAGATATAAGTATATTACGTAGGACTAAGGAGTGTTTAATTAAGTACTTTGCGTTTTGTTATAATAATGCATACTAAATTTATAAGGACGCTAAGTATTGTTATGGGACACCTCTATAATACCTTATACACATCTACCTGTTTCCACTAACGCAGCAAGAAGAGACCGACCGCGAGATGGCAATCTATGGCAATCTAATGGCAATCTGCCGCATTCTGCCATATTCTACCAAGTCCACTAAATTCTGCCAAGTTTTGCCAGGACCGCTACTTAAATTCTATTCTACTCCGTGTATATATTAACTAAGCAACTAAATTAATAATATATACCCCTAAAGACCTGTGGACCACTTATAGCACCTTGGCTTGCAGACGTAGCCAGAGCATGCTTTGCAATAGGCTACTACCCGCGACTCGGAAGATCCATGACGACGGTCGTCTTATAAAAAGAAGGCAAAGCAGACTACTCAATCCCAGAAAGCTACCGCCCTATTGCCTTAGAAAACACCCTAAGCAAAATCTTAGAAAAGGTTATAGCGGACTACATAGCAAACACGGCAGAGGAATATACCCTACTACCACAAAGCTAAATGGGGGCAAGAAAGAATCGCTTAACGCTATTAGCACTTACACTACTCGCTGCTACCATTAAAACTGCATGGGCTATGCGAAAGGACTTTATAGTATTAATGCTTAGCCTAGATATTAGCGGCGCCTACAATAATATACCCCATAAGCGTCTCCTATATATCCTTAGGGCAAAGGGCTTCCCAGAATAGATCATTCAATTTGTTTAAGGATTTATAGGCCAGAAAGAAACATTATTAGTCTTTAGTAAATACCAGAGCCCCCCTATTACAGTCGCAATAGGAATACCATAAGGATCACCTCTATCGCCTATACTCTTCCTCTTCTTTATAAGCAACCTGCTTAACACCTTTAAGGAAGGGGCAACCTAGGGGATAGGTTTTGTTAATAACATAAACCTAATTATATATAGGCCAACAGCTGCAGAGAACTATAGGACACTAGAGAAAGCCTATAATACCTATATAGAATAAGCAAGATGACATAGAGTCTAATTCTCACCAGAGAAATACCAGCTAATCTATTTTATAAGAAAACGTAACCAATCTGCAGATCTTTAGCATATAATCCATATCTAAGGCTTTAGGGGTCAACTGGTTTAAGGCCTAAGGGTATTAAAAGTGTGGGTAAACAGTAAGCTCTAGTAGAGCGTATATGCGGCATAAGCAGCTTATAAGGGCCAAGCATAGTATATTGCCATATCCAGGATTGTTAATTCTATATAGGGTCCATGCTTCTAGAGGTCACGCCTACTATATACAGCAGTTGTCCGGCTAACTATAACGTATAGATCTAGCATTTGGGCCACTAGAGAATCTAAAAAAGGCCCCCCTAAATCACTCCTTAAACCACTCTAAAAGGTCCAAATAGCCTGCCTTAGGAGTATAACAGGCGGGTATAAGCAAACGGCCACAGCACTACTTAAGAAGGAAGCCAATATTCCCCCTCTATAACTATATATTAAAGCTGATGCAATGCAAAGGGTATAAAAGGAACGTAACTCTAACGTTATAAAGTATATTAAGATACGCCTAAACAAACTATAGAGGGACCCTAGGGTGCCCTATAGGAGAAGGAACCAATAACCCTAAAGTAGGGAAGATATATTAGGAAAACAGATAGAGAAAGTAGAAGAAGAATAGTGCGGCACTAGGGCCCAGGCCTATATAGAGGAGAAAGGGAAACGCGTAAAAGGCCAGTAAAGACAATAGCAAGGAAGAGAAAGGAGCTAAAGTAGAGTATAAAAGAGTACTGGAAAACCATCTACCGTAACATAATACTGGTTGGACCGACGCTGGAGAGATAAATGGGAGTTAAAGGTATAGAGGTAGATTTAGGCAAGGGGAACCTAAGCTATAGTATAGGTAATACTATAGGGGGTAAATACCTAAGGGCTCTAAGAGGGCCTAATAAAGGCAGAAAATATAATGGTAACACTCTTAAGGACAGGAATAATAGGACTAAAAGATTGGCTTCACTAGGTAGGTATCCTAGTAGGTAGCCTAAGGTGCAAATATAGCTGGTCAAGACAGACACCAAAACACGTAATACTGTTATGCCCCTTATACACCGGCCAAGAAGCAATGCTCTTAGCAGCTAGTATAAAAAACTATAATACACTGCTCTTAATACAGAAAGGCCTTAAGGCGGCTACCTAGTGGCTTATTGGCTAAAATGTGCTAGACCAGTTCTGGATTGCAAAGGAAATAGTAATAGAAGGTAAAGGGGTAAGTAATAGGCGCCCCCTAATAACTCTACAGGAGTAGAGTACAGTGTGTAATACTAGCGCGTCCGTAGATTTGTTACAGCAGTAGTGGTTCCCAAGGAGGTTAAAAAGTAAGGTAGTAAAGCACTACTGGTGACTTGTAGGCGACTTATAAGTGAGCCCTAAAAGGCAGGGAGACGGATTACAGGGTTTTCTTAAATAGAGTTTTCTCCCCATATATATATAAGGAGTAGTCCGTGTGGGCCCAACAGGGATCCGAATCGGACGTTAAGCAATAAATAATAATAATAATATATACCCTTTCCTCCAGTTTTCTTACCTTCTCTCCTTATATAATGTCTTAACTTTATTATATAGTTTATATATATAGCTTAATAATATCTACTTCGCTATATATTATTACCGCTTATACTTACTCTGTAATACTATATTGCGTAAACCCTATATACTATCCTCTAAAATGCAGAACAACCCTAAAGCCCCTATAATAGCTGCTGGCATTATATCTATACTCTAAAAATAATTAGTAGAAATATAGAAGTCCTTTATAGACGCCCTTATATAGAACTAAGCCAATTTAACTTAATAATAAGCTAAACAAGAAGCATAATACTAGTAAATAATTAAGGACCTCTAAGAAGAAGTCTATACCCTTAAGATGCCTATACTAGGGCCCTAAGACTAAATACTATCTTTAGAAATAAATATGTGGAATAAGAGTCCCAAACTAGCAGTAGTTATTTACCCTAAACTAACTACTATACTATAATAATCTAAATAACTACTAGACCCCCTAATATTTACTAGTAAATAATAAAACTCTAATTATTTTTAAGCTAGCTTAAAAATAAGCTAACTAGCAATGCTAACCGCTACCTAACTAAAGCTAACTAACTCTGCTATGCCCTAAGTTAACTAGAAGGAGATATAGCTAACCTTATTAAACCTCTTTAACCAAACTTAGTACTAAGCCTAATTATACTTCTTAAAGCCATATATGGTAATATAAACCGCTAAGCTACTGCTTAGAGAAAGATAAACTATATAGCTTAAGGAATAAAAAGCTTCCTAGTATACTTTTCTAAATTTAACTATTATGTAAAAGAAACAGGCTGGAACGACTCCATACTAATTAATAGCCTTATTAAATCCCTAAGTCCCAAACTAAAAACCTCCTTAATTAGTATAGACCTACTAGGAGCCCTTAACGCCTATATAAATATTATTAATAAATAGTATAATAATATACTACGCCTAATACCAAAACTCACTCCTTAATATAATATAATAGCTCTATAAATATCTACTAAGTTATTATCTTAGCTTAAGCACCCTAACGCTATAGATATTAACACTAGGACTCTAGGGTACGCCCTACTAGGGTCCTCTAAATAAGAATAATGCACTAAGCTAGGCCTCTGCTTTAAGTATAAAAGTAGCTCCTACTTCTCTAACTACTACCCCATCCCTATGCCCTAACGCGATTTATAAACAGCTAATACTAGCAGCCGTTTACCGTACTAATCCTCCAGTTACTATCCCTAATCTTTACCTAGTTCCAGCCCCATATTTAGTAAGCACTACTTATAAGGACGAAGCTATAACTAACACGCTATAAGAACTTCGCCCTAATCGCCTCTAAAAGGAAGGTCCTAAAGCTAAGTTGCTCTCTAGAACAGTGCTGCCTTAGGATCTCATTAAATGCTTTAGATGTTATAAACTCTAACTTTTAGGATTATAGTATAACTGTTAACTGTTGTCTTAGGCAGAATAATTAATAGGTTAATGCTTAAGTCCTAATTAATACAGGAGCTAGTAGTATAGGATTTATTAATAAGATTTTTATATAAGATAATAGTTTTACTCTAACCCCCCTTAACCGGTATATTAATATATTTAGATTTAATAGCAAACGTACTATCTTAGGCCGTATTACTATATAGTATTCCTAAGACTCTAATACCTAAACTATAAAGAACTAATTAGGCTTTTTATTACCACCCTAAGTTACTTAGTAATCCTTAGACAACCCTAGATAAAGCTATATAAGGTAACTATTAATTAAAACAACCTTAAGCTTTTATTTACCACCTCCCGTTATAAGTAGAAGTGTCTTATAACTTACTACTTAGATCCTAAACCAAAATCTGGAAAATCCACTAAGATCTACTAGTCTAAGATTTCTACCAACGTCCACTAAGAACCTAAAAATTATACTAAACCATATAAACTGATCCTAAATACTATACCGCCCTAAAATAAGCAGAAGCTTAAGCTTAATATATAAAAGTACCAAAAGAACTGGTATTCTACTATGAAAAGCATACTTAAAGAACCTAAACCTAAATCTAATACTAACACTATACCTAACACCAAACCTAAAACTATATAAGAAACTAAAAATAATCTAAGCCTGCTTAATACCTTAGATATCTATATAATTAGAGCTACCCTATTAGTATAACTTGCTAGGAAACTTAAATACACAATCTTTGCCGTTATAATGGCTGATATTAAAAAGGCCCTAGTACTAAAGAAGCATACTAACCCTGCTATAAAAGTACCAGTATACCACTATAAGTACCTAGAGGTATTCTTATAAAAGGAAGCTAATAAGTTAGTAGAGCACCAACCATATAACTATAAGATTATACTTAAAGAAGGAAAACAGCTAGAATTTGGACCCTTATACGGAATGTCCTAAAACAAACTCTAAGTACTACGGAAGTACCTAGACAAACACCTAAGTAAAGGATTTATTAGAGCAAGCTCTTCGCCTATAGCTATAGCTATAATCTTTATTAAGAAACCTAGTAGCGATTTGCGCTTTTATATAGACTACTAAGCTCTTAATACTATTACTATTAAGAATTAGTACCCGCTCCTATTAATTTAAGAGACACTAAACCGATTAAGTAAGGCTCGCTACTATATAAAACTTAACCTTATCCACATATTTAACTGCCTCTATATTATAAAAGGAGATAAATGGCTTACTATATTCCGTACTAGATATAGACTATTTAAATACTTAGTAACGCCATTTAGCCTCGCAAATGCCCTAAGTTTATTCTAATACTTTATAAATAATACCCTATAACCTTATCTAGACGTTTTCTATACTACTTATATTAATAATATCCTAGTATATAGCAATAACCTAACCAAATATAAGAAATATGTTGACTTTGTCTTGGAAGCCCTATATAGAGCTAGCTTATAATTAGATATAGATAAGTACAAATTCTATAAAACGGAAGTCCTATACCTTAGACTTATTATTTTTATAGATAGTATATAAATGGACCAAAAAAAAATTAAAGTAATTATAAATTGGTAAGAACCTAAGAATGTTAAGGATATAAAAGCCTTTATAGGGTTTACTAACTTCTACTAATGGTTTATTAATAACTTCTCCACCCTAGTCTTATCCTTTATAGCTCTAACCTAAAAAGATAAAACCTTTATCTTTAACAAGGAATATAAGAAGGCCTTTACCTATCTAAAAGTTATATTTACTACCGCACCTATACTTTAACACTTTAACCTAAACTAAAAAAGTGTTATAGAAGCTAACTGTCGGTATACTCGCTTTATCAACGTGCACGAATATCACTTATAGTGGTACGTATGCGGTGTTGAAGTTAGTAGTTAATTGTTGTCTTAAAGTAAGGGGTTGCTCTAAGGTCAGATTAGCTAGTCTTACTTTATGGTCTTATAACCACGTCATATAACTAACATTCCGATACTAGAGCAACTCTAAAAAGAAGGCTAATCTACACTCTAAAGCCAAGCCTACTTCTAGACTATTTATAGCATATACGCAATAACTAGAGATCCAATTAATACATAATAGCTTCTACGCTCCTTTTACAGGTCCGTAATTATATAACCTGTATTATGGCTTATACAAATACCTTTAAACCAAAGCTTGTAGAATGCTATATTGTGAAAACGCTAAGTTAAAGAGAAGAAGAAGAATTATTAGGGGTAGCAGGTTAATATATTGTGAGGGCCGCTAAGGTGCTAGTAATAAGCGAGCTAATAGCGATTTTCCATACCAGGTATAGAAAATCCTAATTAGCTAGTTAAATTTAGGGTCCACTCCGTTATAATTAGTTATATAACGCTAAGCTAAATCTAAGTTTGTTCGTTTAACCTATCCTACAACTTGTAGGTTAATTTGGTTCGTATTAATAAGCCGTTAAAGAGCCGTACAGGGTTTTCCCTTTGTTATAGCGTTAGTAGGGTTGGCCTCTCTATTAATTTATTTTACCTCTATAATCTATCTCCGTTTGTAGGCTTACTGGAGGCATATTACATTAATTATTAGGCGTTTTTCTTAGGTGGTTTCAAGTTGTACTAGATAGTTATATAAGGACTTAAAGTTAGTGCAAAGCATAAATAGGAGGTTAATTTATAGGATCTTGTCTACTATAGACTTAATTATAATGCTAATATTAAAGCTATAGGCCGTACTATAGAGTTTAAAAGCTAGTACGCTCTAAGTAACTCTTTTACACTTAATTAAGCTCTAATGGATGATATTAGCCTTCTTTGTAGCATTAGTTAGTATAATAATGTAGCCAATCTATAAAGAGAGGTCCTTATTATTAGCAAATAACGTATCCGTAAATACTAGTAGCTATAGGGTTTTAATATCTAACTTAACAAACTTAAGGCCTCTATTAGCGTTCTCAATTTGCAAGTTTAGACGCTTATTTAACTATTTTACGTCTTCCTTATTGGGGTTAATTACTTAGGCGGTAAAGGATAAATTAAATAAGGCTTCTAGTTGGCAGACTAAAGCAATATATACACCTCTAGCATGTTAGGCAATATACTAGTCCTTTAGGGTTAGGGTTTTTATAGCTCCTCTTAATCCTATACTTATAGCAAGTTTAGTGCTAATTATACTAAGGTTTATACATTGTTGTTTCTAAGTAAGCATAATACTCCCGTTAGTTAGTAGCTAAATAACTCCACTATTAAACTTAATGGGTGTATTAACGGTAAGCTATTCCTGTTCCTTAGCCATAAACTTAGCCTTATACAGCTTATTTTACTCTATGTTTATAAAGGTCTTATCTACTAGGAATAGAGTATTATTAGTTTATAGGCCTATAATACTAAAGGGCTTGTTGCTCTGTAGGAGACAGGGGTTGTATATAGACTAGTCCATATACAACTGTTAGATGTAATATAAGTAATATATCTTAAACTAGTGGTTACTAGCTTCCGGTACTCTGTAGAGTAGTTTTATAACCTTTAAAACCGAGGCCTTGTTAATCCCAAGTTGCTTAATTAGCTTGTGTGGAGGTTATATATAGAACTCTTAATTTAGTGTAGTGGTTAATTATATATAGGCCTATAAAATATCTTAGAGGTAAAGTTGTGCCTATAGAAGCTTTATAGCGGTGATATAAAGAATTAGTTATTGGCTAACTTATTAAATAGTTAGTAATTAGGTAAGAACTAGTTCCTTTTCTAAGTTATTATAAGCTTATATAACTAGTTGGGATTTCTTAAAGGCTTTATTAGTTCCCT
>Ga0307507_10003139_pt1 | contig 32857 bp, 7 predicted proteins | sample 7_EM_MG_FD_207223 | JGI IMG/M metagenome (GOLD analysis project Ga0307507, IMG submission 207223) | Populus trichocarpa ectomycorrhiza microbial communities from riparian zone in the Pacific Northwest, United States - 7_EM | ecosystem: Host-associated > Plants > Roots > Unclassified | place... | reverse complement strand
AAAAGTATAATTTTTATAAATTTAATATTAATAATAAAATTAATATATTTTATATTTTATATATACTTTCTTAATATTAGTAAGCATGCATAAAAGTATAATTTTAATAATTTTTCATTTAGCCGTACCTTAGTTGATACTATACGCTACACATTACAAAATGCGCATTTAGCCGCAATATACTGCCAAATGCTGCAAAAATGCTGGTAAATTTTTTCCTAACGCTACTATATATGCTACACTACTACCTATAAGTTACTGGAAGACACGTCCCTTAGCCCACATATACGCTACTATACAATTATAATAGGTTTCGCTATATAATAGCTATATATAGTGTTTAGAACTATCTATAGTTACATTATACTCTTATAATTATTACCAGCATTAAATAGTTTTGGTATCTTTCTTACCTTAGCCTACTTTTAAGCTTAAACCGGCCTTCTCCTTATACACTAACTTCTGCAGTAACAACGTAAATTTAGTTAACTTTAACATCCTCTGCTTGATACTCAACTTCTAATTGGCTATAATAGTACTATAGCAGATAGGCTTAGTCTGTCCTTATTAATCTATCTAAGTAAATAGTTGCTTTACCTTTAAGAGCTTATGGCTTAGCTTAACTATAATAGTATAATTTACGCGCTATAGGTTAATAGATAGCCTAATTAATATAAAGGTACAAAGTAGGATCTACTTAGAATTATTAGTGTTAAAGGTTTGCCTAGCCTTAGCCTTTTTAATATTAGATATACCAGCTGCATAGTAGAGCACCTTATCTTTGTTATATTCTTTATATAGCTTATTAAACCAACAAGCTAGTATAAGAGGTGAGCAAGTAGTAATAACAATCTTACACACTAAATTGTCTATTTATTTTTCGATATAAATATAATTATAGATTTTTTTAGCTTTAAAGAACTTTGCATTCTATTAAAAATAATAGTTAAGTATATTAGTGAACTCCTTACCAAGTAGGTTAGTAGTCTACTTAGTGATAATTAGGTCCTTAAGTGTGCAACTTTAAGTTTTTAGGTATTTATTATTGGACTTAATTATAATAGGGGCTTACTGGTCCTAGTATTGGATAACCTAGGCTATACTTACTACCGTTTTCGCGTTAGTATATAACTTAGCTTAGGTAAGTTGCGGTATCTTAGGTTTAGTATTTAAATCGCTGCTATTTTCCTCCTATATAGCCAGAAGTTCCTTATATTGGCGCCTCTACTCTGTCCTTATTTAGTCCTCTATAGCTATAATTATAGCCGCCTTAGTGTTGTTAGGGTTGGCCTATAATATAACTAATTTAAGATAGCTGTTCTTTAGGATAAGCTTTTACTAATTAAACCAGAGTATTAACTCCCCTCTACGTATCTAAAACGTTGGAATAACTATGCGGAAAAATATAGCTAGTTTGCCGAATTTCCTATCTGCTACTACTCTAGCTGGGTTGGTCTTTGTATCCTTATAAAGACGGTTAAATTCCTTCTTCTTTAGCTAGATATTTTCTTCTTTAAGTTTAAGCAGTACTTTAAACTCTATTCCCTTTAGCTTATCTACTTCTTCCTACTTAGGCCTCTTTAATCCTACTATAATAAACCGCATTAGTTATATTAGGTTCCTATTATTAGGCATACTAAACACACTCTATATAGTAGGGCTGCGATTATACATAATATGGTACTTTTTAACTATATCCTAAATAAATAATATTAAGACTCTACTGGTTATATCTAGGTAGTATTTATCCTAGAGGATATACCTAACCTATATTGCACTCTTTAATACCTAATATATTCTAGGGGATTAGCTAGTTAGGTATTTCTATATACTAGTTTATATAGTAATAAACTCACATATTAGTTATATAGTAATATAATTTCGCGTAGTAATTAGAAGGAATTAGGTTAAGTATTTTAGCACTAATAGTTCTATTATATTAGGGGTAGGGTAATAATTGTTCTTAAACCTAGCTTTACCCTATAAGTATAGTAGTAAAGTCTTGCTAACTATATATATATTATTATTATTCTCCCATTGTTCCTTATTGGTCTACTTAAGAGCCTTACAGATTTATGGCTATTTATCCTTTTTTAGTTTACTAAATATCTCAACTTTATTATAGCTAGGGGTGAGAATTATAATCTAGGGTAGGTTAGGGCGCTTTATAATCGCGCTGTTTTATAACATTGCACTTACATCCTTTAGGAATCCTAGTAGGCCTAGGTTTAGTATAAGGATAACTAAGTAGCCTTGCTATAGGTCTATAGGGTATAGCTTTTTAGAGTTGTCTTTATAGTAGTATATAATTAGCTACTTTGCTGCCTATAGGCATTTTATATCTGGCGGATGCATCTTAAATAGGTAGTAGGTTACGTCCCTAACAGCTTAGGCCTCTTAAACGTCTATTATATTCTAATAATAAAAGTAGTTTATTAGCTATTAAGTGATTATTTATATAGTTTTGCCTGCGCTGGGTTCGTCTATACAAATACTACCTCCTTTAATTGTCCTCTCTTGCTTAAATGCCTAAGCCATATATACCACTTAGTATAGGCTGAATTTGAAGCCTAATATAAGGCCCTAATTAGGGAGTTTAATTAGGGCGGTCTTAGAGAGTACTTTTAATAAGATAAATAGGAAATACTCTAGAGTAAGTAGAAGATCTGCCTCTGTTATATACACTAGTGCGCTGTTTAGGTTATCCTTCCTGGCCTTATAGAGCTAGGCTAGGAAATTTTACTAGTTAAGTTCTTCCTCTGCGTTTATATCTTGGTTATTATTATTAACTAAATCCTTATCTTAGTTGTTATTATTAACTAAATCCTTGTCTTAGTTGCTGTTATTAACTAAATCCTTATCTTTATCTCCACTCTCCATGTCCTTAAAGTTAGTATAATATAGGAACTAATTATTATGTCCACCAGTATATTATAGCAATTTGCTGTCCTCTATAGTAACATCTTAAGGGGTATTAACGGTTGGTAATGCGGTAGTAGGGTCATCTATTATATTGTTAGGCTAGTGTATACCTATAGGTTTAGTAATAGGTTATAGCAATTTGCTATTATCTGCGGCAATTTCTCTAGTACTGCTGTTACTTATTAATGTGGGCTTATAGGCAGATAGGTTACGTCTTTTCTTTGCTAATTACCTTCTATATATAACCGGCTCGTTATTACTGCTTTCTATAAGGGTGCCTATTACTAATTCTAGTTAAGGGCGCTTCCTATATCTATTTGGGTTAGCCTTATAACTATTTAACTTCCTAGGCGCGGCCAGCTTGCTTTTATTATCCTCTACTAGGGCACTTATTGCTAATTTTAGTTAAGGCTACTTATTATATCTGCCTAATTTAGTTTTACTATTATCTAATTTCTTATATCTAATAGGCTTGCTCTTGCTATCTTCCTTAGAGCTATATACTGCTAATCCTAAATAACTCCGCTTCTTACCTTTTCCTAGTTTACTCTTGCCGCTAGCCTTATATAACGTTAGGACTTACTAGCTATCTTTTATGCTACGTCTATTACATCTAAGTGCCTTAGATTTAATGGCTAGTAGTATATTATTAGTGGTAGTGACTTAGGAGTTTAAGCTAGGAAGCAAAAATAATATTATAAGCATAGCCTCCTTTGTGCTATTTTTTGCCATTTTATTAAGAGCTGCAATAAGTATGCCCTCTAACCATATTGCGAGGTTTTTATATCTCTATGGTGATATATAGATGTTCTTTTTAGACGGACTATTAATGTTAAGCTCTATATAAGCTTGCAGTTCCTTCTATAGCTTACCTAGAGCTGTATATAGGTTTCCGCTTATTAGATATAAGACTTAGACTACCCTAACTATTAACTTACCTGTTAAGCCTATAGATTAGATTTTAATCTTAATATCTTCTATATTAATTATATTGCTTACTGCTAGGGTTACTGGCTAAGGTAAAGGGATACTAGGTAGTGGGTTTGCGGTAATGTCTATAGGCTATATTATATATAGTAGCTAAGGTGGTATTATCTTATCTTATGCTTTGGTCTTTTAGGGTGACGTATGTTTATATAGAGGTAGGTTTTTTAATTTATTGGAGGTACTTAGTACCTTTCTTATACAATTAGAATAAGCACTTCCTATAATTTTTAGAATTACCCGCAGTTTCTAATCCGGTGGAGTATTAGTAAATTATAGAAGTTGCTTATAAAACTCCTTAATGTATCCTTCTTTTATTATTATAGAGTTGCTGCAATATATTACATACTTAGGCTTAACTTTAATTGTAATATCTTTAACCCTCTCTTTTAGTTTATTGTAGTTTTTAATGGTTATTCTAAAGCCTTGGGCAATATCCGCATCTTTAGTTAGCTTTAGGTTTGCCTTATACTATATATCTAGCTTTACCTATAGTTGCGTTATTGTTAAGTCGCTTATTTGGTTAGGTATATATAATATTACGGCATATATTAAGTAGAAGGTAACTATTAAAGTAAAATAGCTTTATATAGTAGCTGGCTAGTACTATACTAGTATAACTCTAGTATTAGATATAGTTAGAGGTTAGTTATTAGAGAGATAGAAGGTGGGGTAAATAAGGTAAATAAAGAAAAGGTAAAGTGGTAGATCTTATAATTGCCTACACATGCCCGCATAGAGGTGAAATTAGCTGTTATTTACTACTACTGGTTGGGGTAAATGCGGCTAGACTTAGTACTATGCAGTTAAATAAGAGTACAATTATATAAGGGCATAATTGTATAATATATAGGGACTACCCTACCTAGCCTATTTAGGGCTAGGTAGCGGTTTAGTACTGCTAAACTCTTACAGTTTTTAATATAAGCGATTTATTAAGTGCCTGCGGAGGGGTAACTAGTTATTATAGTATAGTAGAATATAGGAGGTTGTGGGCGTTACTATATTTCTTATTATTAATAAAGTTAGTATATATATGCGCCGCTAGAGTTAGAGGGCTAGCCTACGTCTATATATATAGGCTCTATTGCTGTAAAGTGTTTGCTATATAACAGGTAGTATTTCTAGTAGATAGTAATGTATTGCACTTATTATAGGCGTTACTATATTTCTTATTATTATACAAAGTTAGTGGATATGTATGCTACTAGAGTTAGAGGGCTGGCCTACATCTATATATATGGACTTTATTACTATAAAGTGCTTAGTATATAACAGGTAGTACGTCTAGTAGACGGCAATATATTATACTTACTTTGTAATTACTAGTGTTATTATTATATACTTAAGGGCCTACTGGGTGAGTCTATTTAGAATAATAATTATCTAGTATATAGGATGCTTCTATATCCGTACCTAAATATCTAGTGCTTATTTAAATGCATGTCTACTACAAAAGGTTATAGGAGGTTTTATATCTTATATTATAAGTTTATACAATTAATAGCATTTTGCGGCATTTTGCGGCATATTAGGATATATTGGGGTATATTGGGGTATATTAGGGCATTTTAGGATAGTAGACATATTATATATACCTAGCATCTAGCCGCTTAGTAATGTCAACTTATCTTACTATTTATCTATTTAGTGTTATATAAGAGGTTAGTGTTCTACTATAGTATTTTCTGTGTTAAAGTCTTTTATATTTAATATCTTTATTTTAGATCTATCTAGAACTATATACAGTCTTATAATATCTTGCTCCCCACCTAGTACTCTAGCAAGAGATTATTTAGCTAATAATACCTTTTCTCTTACTAATTAAGGGAGGAAAAGACTTGTACTTTCTAGTAGTAGCAGGCTGTGCTTATTAGTAACATTTTTAATGGATTACGGTGTTTAAGTTTCCGTTTACCTATAATATAATTAGCCTACCTATAGTAAAGTGCTTTTACTTTACTACTTACTTCTCTTTTCCCTTACCCTTCTATATGTCTATATGCTTATATTATAAACTACAAGAGCTTAATAGTGCTGGACTATCGCCTGGCCTATATTAAGAGATAGGCTAGGTAGGGTAGTCCCCTTAACTTATACTATACTATATCTTCCTCTATAGGTTGGTTTTATTACTATAGATTCGCCTTTACATACATTTAACCTGCGGAGTGTATAACTATATGTATTGCCGCCAAGGCCTTATATATACAATTTTGTTAGGGCGTGCCTTATCTCCTTATCTTTACTAGTTAACCTAACTTTACTAACTACCCTCCCTTACTCTTATTCTACTAGTATTCACTTTTATAATTAGTACCTCCGTAGATCTATCTAGGCTATAGAGCCTTATAATGTAGTAAGTTAGCTGCCTTATTTTCAACCTTAGCTATATAATAGAGAATCTATATTTACTAATACGTTTATATAGACTACTACTTAATACAGCCTACTACTAAAATGGACCTACTTACTAATTATTTTATAACTTGCGATATTAACTATGTCTATAACTATAAAAAGTTCGCTAAGGGTGTTATGGTTTTTAAGATTGCCTTAACTATAGTGGCTGTAGGCTCTAGTATCTTATAAGGCAATAGTAAGGGCCCTATACTTAATAAGCCTCTTCTTCTAGAGCTTGGCAGTCTATACCTTTTGGCCAATAATGCTCTAAAATACTATCTCTGTTTATCCACCGGCTATATGCGCGTTAATTGTCCTCTTAAGAAAGCTTCTTAACTTTATTATAGCTATAGTAAGGCTGGTTATCTTAAAGCTAACTACCTTAACCCTATATATAATAATTGTGGGGAAGCTGGTTATCTTAAGAGCAACTATCCTTATATAATATGCAACTAATATAGTGCTATAGGCCATAGAAAGCGAGACTGTCCCCAGCTATTAGATAAGAAGAAGCGGACTTGCCTAAACTATAACTCTCTAGACTATTAAACTATCTTCTATAGTTAGGTATATAAGAACTACAGAGTTATAGGGTATAATATTAATGATTGCATAAGTGGACCTACTTTGATTTAGGTAATAGACGCTATAACTACTCTAGGCAAGGTAGATGCACTAGGTGCTACTATTTTAAGTATAGCTGCTACCTCTCCCTTACCTAAACCCCTTAATGCAGCTGGCTTCTATCTAGTAGTAGATAGCCTAGTGGATAATCTAAACACCTATATAGAGGATAGCGATTCTGTAATAGCTAAACCTTTAGATGCACTCTAGCTTCTAAGTAATAACTACCTTATAGTTTAGTTTGTTACGTAAATTATTAAAGAGTATATTATAGCATATAGCATTACGTTCTAGGTGTCTTATAAGGCTAGTAGAATACCTACTTACTGTTTATATAAGATAGCGTTTGTCTAATTTATAAATGCTAACATTGCCAGTGATATTAAGGTTGGCACTGCTAATACTGCTTCTCTAGTTATTTAATAACTGTTATATCTAACCACACTTAAGCATCTTACTCGCATTCTCCTGTAAGATGCTATAACCCTGTGACTTTACTATATTAGGTTTGTTGCCGCCTTTAACAAACTTACACTAGGTATGTATATATTACTTAGTAAGTACTTCTTTATTAATAGGGACTTCGGCCTATTTATGCCGCAAATCCATAAAGCTTAGGATATACTATTAAATAATCCTACAGTTGTTATCCACTTCTTTATACTAGGTACTAAATGGCTTAATAGTTATATCGCGAGCCTAAACGCGAGCCTATAGCAGCAGAGTGTTGATAATCCTTTAGGTCGCTAGTGGAAGAACTATAATATAAATGTCCAGCTTAGCATATAGCTCTTAGTGGAGGACTAACCATTATATAAAATCCCCGTAAGGTATTAGTTTAATAGCGTTCTTAAGTATTTTACAGTTTAGTTCTATGCCGCAGTTATAAGCCTTAAGGTTGTTAACCAGAACCCCTAGGTACCCACTATTATTTGTCTTATTACCTTCCTAGGTAGCATAGACTAAGTCTACTATATTACTATCTAGATGGTTAATGGTCTTACCCTTTATATTAACTCCATTATTAATATCTTATTCCTAGGTGAAGATGCAGATAGCTAGGCTAGCTGGAAAGAAGTTATTATTAATACTACTCCCTTTAGCTCCAGCTATAACTACTATGCTTTTGTTTTTTAACTATAGGTAGGTTATAAGTTTATACTAAACCCTATATTTACTCTGGAGCATATCCTAAGCAGCAATAACTTTATAATAGTTAATAACCTAAGTAAGGCCCTAATTACGGTATAGGGTATTAAATGTCTTGTAACCAAGCATGTCCCTAAGGTTAGAATCTCCTAAGAGATTAACACTCTATACTATTTATAGCAAGGAGGTAACAGTTTCTAGATTAAGCGCTAAATTGTATTGTCTAATAACTTTACAGATCTCCTATATATTAATTACTTTAACTGCGATATTGCTAAGTATAGGAAGAACTTGGTTAATAATGCCCTTAAGGCCGTCTTGTTGCTACTTAATAAAGAGCAAATAGGTACCTATACTGTGCTTAAATATATAATAGGTGGTATTTTGCTAATCTAAGGCCCCAGTAGTGTTGGGAAATTAACTTTCCTAACTGTCTTAGTATAATACTAGTATTGACTTAGGTCGCCCTAGTAGGATCCTACTAGAATCTGGGTCTTATTGCCACTTAATTGCTAACTAGATATACTGGCTAAGATAATTAATAATGCACTTATAGAGGACTACAAGGCACTAATTACGTAAGGCCATCTTACTAAATTTCCTATTGTCCTTCACCGCTATATGCGCTTAACGGAAACTAAGGTCTATATATAGGATACTATTATGTAGCGAACAGCGGCAGGCATTAACACTTGTCCTAAGTATTTTGAGAAACAGGATAACTATGCTATAATTAATAAGGACGTATCTATACTGAATATAGCATTCCTGCTCTACTGTATGTTTAAGGCTAGTAATGCCACTAGCTTTAATAAGCGGTTATAGGTTATAGATTTGTCTAAAGGTTAGTGGCTATTATGCCTTATAGGTGTCCCAGACAGTGACAGAAACCTATATCCTATTATAGACCCTAATACAACTAAATACGCCAAATTCCGCTAATACTTGTACTGATTTATACTTGGTGATAATATAACGCAAGACAATAAGATAGGATTAATACTTGTGGCTAATATAGTCATTGTATACCTAGCTAAGAAGGCTAATATTATTCTTATAATACCTAATGTGGTCTTATAGACCTATGTATATTCTATCAGTGCTGTATATATAGTTTTCTATAATAAGGCTAGGAAGGTGTCTAAGCTGGGCAGTTTTACTAGATTTGCCTAGAGTAGACCATATTTAATTTAGGGAGGTCTATAAATCCAGGCTAGTGACCCTATGCCTTAGGTTTTTCTTAGTAATATATACTAACTAAAACCAATTCTTAGTCCTGATTTTAATAATCCGTTCCACTATTAGAAATCCATCTCCCTCTATACACGTCTCCTTATAGCTAGTGCGGATATAGTATAGTTCTTACTATAATATTAATTTATTAAAGACATTGCATATCTTATAAATGCTGTCCTACCGCATAGCTAGCTTTAGATAAGCCTAACAGTTAAGGACTAAGAGTAGTTAAAGCTGGTAGTAAGCTTTTTTAAGGATATGCTGCGCTGTAACTACCCTATCGCGTTCCTTGCTGTTAATGGTACTATGCAGGTGAACAAGTTTAGCTAATTAATGTATAACCTGGTCCACGCTTGACGCGTATTCTAGGTGGCTATGGCGCTAATAGACTTTAGATTTAAGCTATTAGAGGTTGGCCTTGCCGTTCTATATATAGCCTAACTTGCCATCTACTCCGCAGCGCTATATACGCTTAAAGAATGGTGCTATGCCCAGCAAGATGGTAGTAAGTGGTGGGAATTTGCGCTAGTAGTTAGCGAGATTAAGGTCTTCACCGTTAATAGCATCCAAGGCGGCTAGGTAGAGTTATTGGTGTATAATATAATAGTTACCAATCTGCTAAAATTTGTCTAGGATATAGCAAGGAACCTTTTTATAATTACTAGACTACAAGCGGGCCTTGTTATTATTAGTAGTCCCTAGGTAGTCCATAATTATTATACCAGCAATAAGACCTTTATAAACACCGTATACTACAAAATTAAGAAGTAGTGTAAGGATAATAAGGTATTTATTAACCTTAAGAATCCTAAGCGGAAAGAGAACTTCTAGCAACTTATCGCCCTGTTTAATGTTAATAAAACTATATAATATATCTACCGCTAGCGTACAGCCGATTACACGCCTATTTCGTATAGTATGGATGTTAACTTTAATATTGCTATCCCTAACTTCGCGGGTATAATAAATATTAGTAGTACTAGTAATTATACTAAAGTGTGAAATAAGGCCGACGGAGAGGGTGCTAATAATAATGGCTAGGACGGTGCCGGTGATAATAGCGAGGATAACAATAATAGAGAGGATATTAGTGGCGTCGGAATATAAAGAGAGTGGTAAGAATAGATGTTATAGACACTACTAGCAGCGAGACCCTTAAATAGGGACACTAGATAGAAGTTAAGAGTAGCAGTAGCTATAGGCCTTTGGTATTTACAATTTTGCTGTAGCACTAGATAAAATACAGTATATTGTAATACTATGTGTTATAGCTAAATAGGATAAACTCTTAATAATTATAATCTCTAAAACAGATAAGCGCATTATGGTAAAGATAGCCTAATTTATAAAGTCTAGTAACCCTAATTTCTATCCCTTGTAGGCTAGCAGTTAATTAATGCTAATCTATAATCCAGATTTTAAGTACTTAACCAGTTAGATTATAGTCTAGATATCTTACTAATAACCATAACTAGTCAGCTAGCTGTAAGCTTTAGCCTTTATAGCTAACTAACTGTGTTAAGTGGATTGCTTACTGTTTGCTAACTGTTAAGCTATTAGCTAGCTGTCCTAATTAGGTAAGTAGTATAGCTGGTAAAGCCTTTGGCAGAGCCTCTAACCCGGTTTTAGCGCGTGCTGTATTTAACTAAGGGTTTACTAATCTATAATAATTCTAGCTTAAAGCCAGACTTTATAATTAATTTCCCTAGCTACTAAAGCTTTACTAGGGGCTTAGTATGGAGCTCTGCTAAAGGTTTTGCTAGGAGCTCTGCTAGAGAGGCTCTATAAAGCTCCCTTAAAGCTCTATATAGAGCTCTACCAAGACTCTATATAGAGCTCTATGGAAACTCTGTATAGAGCTCTATGGAAACTCTATATAGAGCTCTATTAAAGTTCTGTATAGAGCTCTACTAAAGCTCTATACTAAAGCTCTATATAGAGCTCTACCAAAAGCTTTAACTATTACTAAATCTTACTACTAAGGTAGCGAGCTACTAGCTAGCTGTAGTCTTATAGCTAAGCTCGCTAACTGCTTACGTTATCAGCGACGCTAATAGCGACGCTGACTTTTAGACATACTAACCGCAACTATTATTAATTACTCTTTGTATAGTACGGGCCGCCTCTATTTTTGCTAAACTATAACAACCCTAAATAGTATCTAATCCTTTTCTCGCCATAGCTGCCGCTAAGGCAATGTGACTTAACGCCCTCTCCTACTTATATTAGGCAGTTCCCCAACCTAGGCTATACTATTGCTGGCATTAGCACGCCCTTACCATATCTTAAGAAACTTGTCGCTAAGGCTATAGGTCCTTAGAATAATACTTATCCTACCCTACTAGCTACTAGCTAGCAAAATACAGGATAAATATAATGTCTATATAATTGCCCCTAATAGAAGAGCCTATAGTAAAGGCGATTTGCTATACCATGCCTAGATGACCTAAGATTGTGTATATAGATAATAATTTTAGGGCTTTCTAGTGCGATAGGAGGTTTTGCTGCAAGGCAAATTTAACTAAAGTTACTATCTCTATATAGATTAGATTAACCGTAATTAATTAATGCCTTCTAACCTGCCTGGCGAAACGTGTTGCGCTAGTAATAGGGCTAGATAAACGTTAGCAATATATTACAATTAGGACGGACACCTGTATACCATCTCTATAGATAGCTGTAAATATAGCCTGGCCCACCCTATAATAAACTGCCCTTAACAGAGCAGCCCTTAAGGCCCTATTGTTTTGGATAGGCATAGTCTCTATATAGGCAGCCTATATCTACTCCTTATTATAATCCACCCCGGCCTTTAAAAACATCTTAACTAGTAGCTAATATTTAACTGTGCGTAGGCCTTAAGGCGTATTAGGCAGCGACACCAAACTTAAGGCCATATCTATGCTTAGGACTGAGTTTATACTATCTAGTTGCCGCCTATAAAGTAGTATAACAAGTCATTTAAGATTATAGCTGCAGTTCTGTATATAGCTAAGCAGGGACAAGTTCTGCAAGTTTATAATAGCTGTATGCCCCTTTTCCGCATCTACCACATAGTTAATGCCAGGCCGCCCTAGCACCTTTATCTTTTTGCATATATTCAACTATGTGCGGGCTAGCATATTCTGCATAGCCTTATGTACCTATGGCGCTGGTGCCTTCTTGTATTCTACTACTTAACAGATAACTTTCTGGATTACCTACTCGCGTAGTGAATTATTTAGTTGTCTATAAAATGAAACGTATAGGATACCGTCCTTAATAATAACCTGCTTGAAAGTCTGCTTAATAGTATTAAGTCTCTCCGCAGTGATACCTAAGCCAGTAATAAGCTATATATCTTTTTATAGGTCCACGGCGCTTATAGAGTTATACTATGCTGTATTTGCGGCATACCGCTGTTATATATCGCGTCCCATTGTAAAAGATAGTCTAGTATCTTAAGTAGGGAATAGTAGTGTTTAGAATCCTGTACTTAGTATAATAGAGAGGCGGTGTAATATTGGCAATAAGTAGAGCCTCCTAGCCTGACGTGACGCGATCTGGTGTAAATTAGTGCAAAATGTAGCGGATTGCGCTATCTAGCGCGTTAGTGTCCACAGACATTGCTGTGCTCTCACTTATAACATAGCACGAGCTATAAATACTACTTTAAACATACGGTTTTATATAGATATTGTTTTCGGCCCCCTTTTAACTAAACTGCAGTAAGTTGCAGCTTAATACAGCAATTTATAAATAAGCTCTATTTAGCGGCAATGTGGAAAGTATAGGACTAAAGTAAAAAGCATGGGCGGTCTAACCTATTATAAATGATATTGTCTAAGAAAATAGAAACAGAAGAAGGATAGATATAAGGCCGTTAATATTAGAGAGATAGACGATAATGTACCCTTACGCCATTAAAGCTTAGGGGAGTATTAGACAGCCTATTATAGGGCCGAGCTAGAGTAAGATAATAAGTAGTCACTCACATAATATATAGACGATGATGTACTATGCCATTAAACCTTAGAAGGGCATTAAATAACTAATTATAAGGCCAAATCAGAGTAAGATAATAAGTAGCCACCTGCACAAGCTTTAGGCAATAATATTATTAATAAGCTAAATAACAGGGCTGCGGATATGCACTATAATAATAATTCCGTAATATTTAATAGGGTGCATAACCTGGCAATAGTTAAAACTGATTAGTAAACTTTAACTAGAACATCTACGGACGTCTTTTAGACTAAAACATTTAAAGAGGCTACTAGCCGTGTTATAGGAAAGCCTTTAGGACGGAACCAAGGAAATCTATAAACTGTGGACAATACTACGGCAGTATGCGACATTATACCGCATATTGAACGTACTGGTAGTGTACTAGATAAGACACCTCCCCTGTTTTATCCTTTTGGTAGTAAGGCAGAATATATATAGGTCTTATAGTGGGTAAGCTACAGGACTTCTGACTGCGCTATTAATAAGTGGTTTAATAATATTAGGCTTTAGGGAATATTTACCAACCATTTTTCTTACTGGAGTGCTAAAGATGTTAAAGCAAAATTACTTTTAAAATAGATGCAATCTAAGAGCAAGTAACTGTAGTGAATTGAAATAATTGTAACTATAGGGGACTAGCAGCTGCTAGTACGTTACCAAAATGCTCTAGAGATTGTATCCCTCCTTATTAGTCATGGCCCTTTTTAAGGAGACATGACTTTCTTGCTAGTGAGGTAGTACTTGTTAGCAGGAACAAGAATATATAATAAGCTTAACACAGCAGACTGGTAGTAGGAGACATAAAAGCAGCTACCGCTTAGCGCAACTGTAGTGCTGATTATATTAGCTAGTAACAAGACCCAACTAATATAACACACCGGCGGCAAGAAAGCATGGCCGCTCTATATTTTAATTAGAAACATTAAACTGCGCGTTTAATAATCCGTAAATTAACTAGCCCTATTACTACTTATATACCTCCCGGTCTATATACCTAGTAACCAAATAATACAACTAGCGGTGCAACACAAGACCCTTACGGCCATCCTTAAATATATGCTTCAGCGACAACCCTACTGCTTGTATGGTTAAGCTAATAATGCCTACAGCGTTAGAGAAAGCTAGTAAAGAAGGAGTACGTCTTCTATATGCGGATGGCTAGGATTGATACTGCTTTCTACTTCTGGCTATATTTATAGCTGATTATAAAGAACAGGTCACGCTTATAGGTATTAAGAGTGGCCGTAAATGTTTGATTTGTTATATATATATGAATGAATAGCATAATCTAACGACTGCCATCTAGCGGCCATGGCTGTTCCATATATACCAATCGACAAAAGACTAAATATAAATACAGTAGGAAGGTTGCGATACTGATAAGAAGGATAACTTGGATTATATTCGGCCGTTCTGCAACTTTATATAGGGCCATAATCTATCTAATATCCATAAGATAATGGCGCCTAATTTCCTGCACTAGGTGCTTAAAGGCCTCACTAGTGAATACCTTATGCACTAGATTAAGGGGCTTATATAAAGTAAAATACAGGCTAGAAAATATTAGGGCCTTAATATCCTATACATAGATGGTTACAGCCAGGAGATGTTGAATGTTAATACACTTATTACCACCCACTTTGTATAGGTAGAGCGATTTACCAATATAATAGTGTGGGATAGCTGGGCAAATGTTGGCTAATGGATAGGAAAGATGTATAAATCTCTATTATGACAATTGGTTTCTGCTATAGTACCCTTGCTAAAATAGAATAAAGGTGCTATGCTATTTATCTAGGCGTTTATGGACTTTACCATACTATCTTAATATGTATTATACAACGAATCAACCATCTGGTACCTAGTAGCAGCTATTTATAGAATGGACAAAACAAAGGATGTATTCCTTCTGTTTCAACCAAGCAAGGTAGGACTACCACACTTTAATATTCCTAAGCTATATGCTATTACCTACTATCTAGAGAGTATTTAGTGACTAGGAGTAATTAGAGGTATAGATATAGAGTACTCAGAGTAAGTATATAAGCTATAGAAGGTATTCTACCGTAAGACTAACAAACGGAACAACTATGAAGAGCAGATGCTATAATATAACACTATGCATCTTAACACAATGCTTTAGAACGAACTTAAGCTATAGGTGTTGACTAATATAATCAACATGGCAGACCTAATAAGCGTAATATAGACAATATGACTAGGTCCTGCAGTTGATGTATACGCATATCGCTTATATATGTGGAACTTTGACAACTATACAGCTTAGACACTTTAAGACTGGAGAATCAACATATCTATCTGGCGTATGGTTAAGGAGGTACAGCGCTGGATGGAGATCACCGACCTTATATCTAAACTGGCCCCCTTTATAAGGGAATGCCGTAAGCAGATTAACGGAATCTGGCGAATAGACTGGGACGTTGACCAACTAGAGGCCGATGATAATTGGGTATTAAAGATGCCCCTAAGCATCTATTACAGCATTATATACTATATTTGCTTTAGGAAGGACGCTACTAATACCAATAAGCTTGACAAGGTGTTTACTTAATGTACCCTGTTATGGGCTGACACTGGAGCCCCCTGCTATAATGCTGTAATAGTGTGAGAATATAAGCAGGTAAATGATAGCCTCTATAGTAATAAAGTTGGGAGGCTTTGTCTGCTACTCATAATCTAGGATACTAGGCGATTGGATAGAGAGGGCAAATACCCAAAATACGCCAGTGCGTTAGTAGAGACCCTCTAAGTTTATAATGGTGGCAAGATTGACACAAGAACTAGAATGCTTAGAGTGTAGAGTATAAAGCCATCCAGCAGTAGGATAAGACGCATGCTGGATGCCCTTTAGATATATAACATTAACTATATCGCGAGGCCCATCTTACTTGTACTGATGGACATTAACGTTATAGACTGTTTCTTTATGAACAACTATAGCGATTGGGATATATATAATACTATATATAATAAAGACTTTGAGCGAATAAATAGGGTATAGGTTAATGCATATATAAGGAAACAGGCTCGCACTAGGCGGTAAATGAATATGACTTAGCTAAAATAGCGGTAAGTTGTAACTAGCAGCGCCGGATTGTAATAAAGGGGCAGATTGCCGCGATTATAATAAATTAGAATATAATACTACCACACATTGCCCTCTATGCGCTAGCTACCCTTTATATCCTATATACCGTACCCTCTACCTTAAAAGTAGGTAAATATTGTGAGGAACTAGGCTCCTGCGCGGTATAGAAAAAATATTATATAAAGTAGGACCCTATGCTATGGTAAGGTAATCTAATTGCCCTATTATAAAGCCCAATAAATAGTCAGGCCGCCCTTCCAACTTATTATTATAAGTTAGTTAAGGCTCTTTTCTATCTACACTTGGTGAAAAAACCCTAATTTATACCATAAAAGTTAAACGGGTTGTTGTTTAAAGCATGTTAGGTATAAGACTCCAGACCGTCTAGCGTCTCCTAGGGAAGTAAGGTGTGTATAAAAGCTAAACAGTTCTACTAGACTGATATACTTATCCTCTACTTATCCCATAGAAAAGTAAATAAAGATGCCATAAGTTAAGCAGTAGCTTCTAAGATGATTTGGATCTTAAAGGGGATAATATCAAGCTCTATACTGTAATTGTCTCCGTTAAAAGGCAAGGCTGTTATTAATACTATTATATGCCATAGTACGACCTATTATTGTTAATTTTGATAATGTTATCCTAACGGACAGTTTTGTTCTTATTAGACGAAAGCCTATAAACCCTAAGCGACCCTAGGATATCTAAAACCTACACTTAAAAGAAACACATGCGTTACTTAGATGAACAACCGCTATGGGATGACTTTGGACGACGTATAAAGCAGCTACTTAGCCTAGTTAATACAAAGATATATAGTATCACTCAGATACGTCTTATTGTACGTGTAATAATAGGCTCTATACCCAAAGAGCTCTATCTCTCTCCCTAGCTGGAAATAAATATAAGTGGTCTGAATATACTAATAAAGCAGATATGGAAAGAGGCGATTGCTATTATAGACCGTTACGAAGGCCTGATAAATGGAGCATTAAGTATGCCACTGGGGCCGGTGGTATGCAAGGTTCGTAGTCCTTGGATTTAGTAGTACTATGCTAACCGGTTTTCCAGCTATATAACCAACTCAGCGTGTTTCAGTGTGCTATAATAAATATAGTGCATAATACTATTGCTGGGAGCTATAACTGCCTTAAACTAGATACTAAGGTTGTGGTAAAGGAAGTAGAGGAACTACTTAAGGATAACCGCTTTACGCTTGGTGGCCTAATTAGTACTCTACCTTTTACTATACCTGACTAACTAAGGCTAGGATGGAGAGATAAGATTTAGGGCGCTGATTATTGCACGCTGTATTAAGCGCGTGTTCTTTAATACTGGGCTAAGGTCACTTACCCTTAACAAGAATAGTGCTAACCTGTTCTCGCCTATTACAGCCAATATAATATGGCTTATATGCGTGGCAATTTAATATACGCTTAAGGACTATAGAAGCGGAATACAAATTATTTATAAGTTTAAAGCCAACGCTATAGTTATAGGTAAAACCATGGGAAGCCTCTTACTATACTTACTAAAGCGTATTATAGATAGTTGGGAGCGACTACGGAATACCTAGAAGAGCAACCAACCTAAGCGTAACAAAAGGCTACGTAGGCTACTTCTATAATAAGTTAACAAGATGTGGAATATAACTAGAGACAAGATGCCATAGACTTAGTAGGCAATTAGCGATCCTTTTAAGGATACTATAGAAGATCTAGAGGAACTGGATCCCAAGTACAATAACGGGTTTACTTAACAACCGTATGCTGTAAGTGTAAATATACAATATTATATTAATTACGTCGCAACGTTATATTGCGATACTCGCTGCATGCTATAGCACTTTGCCGCCGTTTCCTATTTTACAATATCCCGTTATTTTAATTATTATATGCGGGCTAATAAAGATAATATAATAGGACAACAGTAGCCCAGCGTATTTATTGCCAAGAATAAGCCCCAAAACTATATATAAGGTCTCCTTCTCGCAGTATACTAATAAGACAATTTTAATGCTATATGACTATGACATTAACGCTATTAAAGCGCTTCTTAAACAAATTCAAGGTGATAATGAATAGGAAACAGGAATTGATCACCGCATCTTATGGTGTACATTCGCCAGCAAGTCCGAGGTTATAGATATTATAGATAGTGCTATACTAGAGGATATAAAGGCCCGCCTATAGAGTGGAGATGGATGGGTAATACTGGAACTTGCTAATAAAGAGGATAAGAGTAGAGAAGGCAGCGGAATAGATAGGGAAAATGACAGTAATGAAGAGGATGAGAATAGAGAAGGTAGTAGAATTAATAGGGAAAATAATGGCGAGAATGAAGACGATTAGGGGTTTAGTGGTATAGTGCTACTGTCGTAGTAGAACTAATGTAAATATTAAACTTAAAATAGCAGGTTAACTAAAGGGCGTTATTAAGCGTATTAAGGTTATACTATACTACTATTAGGTCAAAATGTGTTCTTTATATAGTGTGTGCCAGGCGCATAGAATAAGCAGAGAATACTAACTGTGTAAAATAAGCAAAGGGTACTAACTGCGCAGACTGAGTAAAGTATACTAATTGCGCGGAATGGGTAAATACTACTAACCGCGCAGACTGAATAAATACTATTAAGTGCGCGGGATAAACACTTAATAATAACTACACAGGAAGAGCAACACTTATCTATTGCTTAAAGTGAGCAAAGTATACCAATTGCGCGGAATGGGTAAATACTACTAACTGTGTAGACTGAGCAAATACTATTAAGTACGCGGGAAGAGCAACGCTTATCTATTGCTTAAAGTGAGCAAGATATACAGAATGCGCGAGGAGGGCATTATATGTTAATTGCGTATTAAGTGCAAAAAAAGCTTAATAGAATAAAGGCACCACTTAACTAGGTAGCTGCAAATGCGCAATTAGCTGCACCGCGTTGTTGGTTTCTGTTAAATGCGGCAGTATGCCGCTCCTTAGTCGATACTATACGCTACACGTTGCAATGCGCGAAATGCGTATTTGGCCGCCAAATGCTGCCAAATGCTGCAAAAATGCTGGTAAATTTTTTCCTGACGTTATCCTATTGCTAAGGTAGTGGAAACCTATTACAGGGTTTCTAGATAAGTATTAGATTAAACTATATAGTGCCTATAAGCTCATAGTGTTAGTAGCTAATATACACAACTGCACTAAGGTAGTTGGCCCGTAACCCTTCTAGGTGGCTGACTTTAAAGGCTATAACCTTATTCTTAGATACCCTTAGCTTATAGAAACAGACCCTAAGATACACTTTAAGACAGGAGCCTTTAAATAGTGGAACAATAAAGAATTAAAAGGGCGTATATTACTAGCAAGCTTAAAAGACATCTTAAAAGATATAGCTCTAGGTAAAATAGTATACACTCTATACCTAAAGGAGTATTAAATCAAACCCCTGTTCTATAGCAAGATAGGTATAAAGCCTAGTATAGGTAATAACCCCTCCATAATAGAGACCCTATAGGGAGCTGCTGGACAGGTCGCGGAGACACTATAGGAAGGCGGCAATCTTGAAGATTTTACGAGATACTTCTACCGCCATGGGTTACTCTGGCTTAAGCAATATACAAAAAATATGCTACGGCACCTTAAACACTGTGTTAAAGAGTTCCCTACCCTCTACTAGCTACCGCATAAAACAGTTTAACATATAGTAGCAACTATATATAAACAACTACTACAGCGCGTAACGCTACCTGTAAGCGTCCTAAAGGAGCTCTAGGACCTACCTAACAACAATACAGAGGATAAACGCGACCCTAATTTGTTAAATATTCCATTAGGCCTAAGGGACTTACTAAGGGTATTCTTAGGTAGGCAAGCCAAAATTATAGCGCAGAACTCAGAATACGATCATGCAATTAATTTGGAAGAGGGTAAATAACCCCTAAACCTTCCTATTTATAACCTCTCTCGCAAAGAGCTTAAGATCCTATAGGAATACCTTAATAGTGTATAGGAAAAGGGATGGATCTAGCCTAGTAAGTTGCTAGTAGGCATACCAATCCTCTTTATCCTAAAACTAGATAGAACTATAAGGCTATATATAGACTATCGCGGTCTTAATAAAGTCATAATTAAGAACCGTTACCTACTACTACTAGTTAGTGAAATGCTAGATCAACTATCTAGGGCAAAGATCTTTACAAAGCTGGATCTACAAGACGCCTATTATAGGCTCCATATTAAAGAAGGGGATAAGTAAAAGACCGCTTTTAAGACCCAATACGGCTACTTTAAGTATATAGTGATGCCTTTTAGGCTAGCCAATGCGCCTGCGACATTCTAATTATATATTTATAGAGCCTTAGGGGGACTAGTTGACCATATATACGTTATCTATTTAGATAACATTCTAATCTACTTAGAAGACAAGGATTAGTATAAGCAACACGTCCGCCAAGTGCTGGAATATTTAGATAATTAGGGCCTCTACGCTAAGGCGTTAAAGTGTACCTTTAATACTAAGTAGGTTGAGTTCCTAGGTTATATCGTAACGCCTATAGGCGTAGTTATGGACCTAGTACAGGTATAAATAATTTAAGAGTAGCCGGAGCTAGAGAGCTACTAGGATATTTAAGTGTTCCTAGGCTTTGCCAATTTTTATAAGCGCTTTATCTATAACTACTTAGACATCGCCTAACACCTATCTAACTATATTATAGAAGCTTCCTAAGACCCAGCCCAAGAAGCAAAAAGCTTAAAGGTAGGAAGAAAGAAAACCAAGAAGGAACCAACTAAATAGTATAAACTATGGTTATAGCCCAGAAAGGTTTAGGATGCCTTCTAGGAACTATAAGTAAAGTTTATAGAAGCTCTATTACTGCGGCATTTTAACCCAGATTAGCCATTAATAATAATCACTAATATATCGAATTTCGCCCTTACTGGTATCCTACTGCAACCCAATAGGGATCCGGACGCTACCCAGCTCTACTAGAGACTAGTAGCATTCTATAGCAGAAAATTCCAGGGGCCTAAAGTTAGGTATTATACCCACGATAAGGAACTGCTGGCTATAGTCGACTGCTTTAAACAGTAGTGATATTACCTTAAGCACGCAAGCCATACCACTTGTGTACTCTCAGATCATTATAATCTACGCTACTTTATAACTACAAAGGAGCTTATACCTCAACAAGCCAGATAGGCAGAGGAGCTCGCGCGATTTAATTTTAAGATTAAATACAAGCTAGGGGAGAACAACCCTACTAATAGACCGTTACGACGGCCAGACTATGCCAAAGGCTTTAAAATGGGAGAAGGAAAATAGATAATAGACATCTTACTCCCTACATTACAGAACAAGCTCTGGGTATAGGATACTTGAGCACCCACAGCTCCATGCACTAAGTCTTAGGCAGTGTAAACCCTATTGGCTTCTACTAACGTTCCGGCTAGTACCCAGTTCGTGGCCAATGAGGGTCTGAATATACCTAGATAGGACGTCCCCGACACAACTTTGGAACCTGGCAATACGCCACCTCTAATTGCTAAGCTATCCCTTTAAGCTAAAAGCGAAGCCATAGAGTAATTAGAACTCAGAGCCCTATAATAACTAAAGGACTTTAACCTTATAGCGGCCTTCCTAATACACGCGCATTAAAGAGTTATAAGATCTATAGTACCATTAAGTCTTGTACTTGGAGTAGTATAAGACGAAACAGCTTTTACCCAGGAACTATCCAAAAGGTTAACGGATCTTATCTATAAGGTGCAACGGAGGGACACTTCCTATGCCATCTTTAATGCGGAAGTAGACCGGAAACGTGATAGAAAGGAAGCTGTAAGGCGCTAAAATTAGGAACTGGACCCAATGGGCCTATTGTATAGAAATAGTAAGGTTTAAGTACTATATAAAGCAAATCTACGATAGAAGATCCTTATAAGGAATCATAATAATCCTCTAGGCGGCTACTATGGTTAAGCTAAAATAGTGGAATTACTTTAGCGCAAATACTATTAGCTAAAACTTAAGCAGAAAGCAAAGGAGTATATCAGCTATTATAAGAAGTGTTAAGTATACAAGATCCATAGGCATAAGCTATAGGGTCTACTTAAATTAGTTCCCCCCGCTAGTAAGCCATAGTAATATTACGCTATGGACTTCATCACGGATCTCCCGCTATCTAAAGATGGCTAAGGACAAACATATGATTCGGTCCTTGTACTTATTAATAGGTTTTTAAAGTATGTCTAATACCTTTCCGTTAACAAGACAATTAATATATAAGCGCTTACTAGCCTAATTAAGGAGAAATGCTTTCTTAAAGTAGACTAGCCGTACTCTATTATTACCAATAGGGGCAGTGTCTTTATAAGCCAGTACTGGTCGGATCTATGCTTTCATTTAAAGATAGACCACTGTTATAGTACAGCTTTCCATCTATAAATGGATGGGCAAATAGAACGTCAGAACTAGGAACTAGAGTCTTACCTACAAATATATTTAAACTACCAGCAAGACAACTAGTGCGAGCTACTTCTATATACAGAGTATGCTTACAATTTAAAGCAATATGTATTATATAAGTATACACCAATCCAGATTGCCTATGGCGTCTAACTATCTGGGTTTAATGGTGTACCTAGCAATCACTGGCTAAGGCTATATGATTAATTATAGGATCCCACTGGGAAGTTAAAGGACATCTACTAAAGAGTATAAGGATACCTCTAGGAATGGGAGGAGTAATAGAAGCATATAAAGCAGAGCCTATAAGATGCCTAAGAGCAGCAGAGACTCTAGTATAACCGTAAACACCAGGACAAGCATTTTAGAGTAGGTGATAAGGTTTTATTACGTTTAACAAATATCAAGACCCGTCAACTATTAAAGAAGCTTAATGCAAGATACCTAGGTCCCTTTTAAGTCAAGGAACGAATTGGTAAGCTAGCCTACTATCTCCAGCTACCCCTATCTATGGCCTATATATATCTAGTATTTCATGTAAACCTACTAGAGCTATAGCATAGACCACTACTAGAAAAGAACTTCCGTCTAGGCCTAATTAAACACCCTAAGATGGTGGGCGAGCGGTATAAGGTTAAAGCTATACTATGCTATAAGTCTGTTAAGAACAAGCTTTAATATAAAGTTAAATAGCTAGGCTAGCCCGCTGAGGACTCTATATAGGAACCAGAGGATTACCTTAAATATTGCGAAGATATTCTAAAAGAATATTAGGACTAAGGTCCATAATCTACAAATCACAGAAAGCGCTCTAATACTACAGTGTCATTGCGACCTATAAAGAAAGCTTATAGTAGACCGTAAAAGGCCCTAAAGAGTAAATAGGTTAAATTGGATATGGAATAAACAGGCTCTAGAAACCATAAGGATTAGGGCTATAGCCCAAGGCAAGATAGGTCCTCAGCCTTTTTATATATATAGCATAGAGTTAATAGGGCATTTTGCTAGAATTGCATTCCCATTTATTAATCTATATTAGGAACATTATTCCTAGGGCTTCTAAGCCCTTCCTAAAAGCCCTCTAAGGCCTTCCTAAGTACCTAATTAAGGTTCTTAATTGCTACTATATATAAGAATAAATCCTAAATGCCTAATCTAAAAAGCCACTATGCCTTATCCTTAGGAGCAGGATTAGTATCCATTAGGCCACTAAGTGATGGCTAATAAGAATGGGATCCAGACCCCTTAGTAGGGGTATAAGTAGGCATAAAAATAGGGGCAGGACGATGAGGTATAGCTAGGGCAGAGATCCTTAAACGCTTAACACTAATATTAGGTCTAAACCAATACTAACAAAGCTCTTGCGGTGTTAGCTTATAGTTAATAAAAACACGCTTAAGCCTAGAATAAATAGAGATGTTAGCTGGCTAGTATAGTCTGAAACCACCAAGACCTTGCTACGGCAACTATTAGTTACCTATTTGTTAGGTACCTAAAGGGTAACCTACCTAATACCGCATTATATTATACTCTTTTAAAACTTAACGCGCATACGCGAACTCCTTCTTATAGTAGACAGCAACCTTCTTCTTATTACCCCCATCCCTTACCCTATCCTTAGTGTACCAACCTTGCTCTTACATAAGGCGTTGCTAGCTGGCTTACTGGGAATTATAGGCAGTGTAGATGGCCGTGGCATAGTCTCAAATTCAACTAAGTTGTTTAGCGTTTACGCTAGAATAAGAGAGAGCCTAGGCAATATAGTAGTTAAGGACATTAAAGGAACGTCGCCACTTAGGCCTAGGCTATTAAAGCTTAAAGTTAGCAATGGAAATCTATTAAGAATAGAAAAACTTACCTTAACGTAACTGCTGCTCTTAGTACGCATGCATTAATTATAAAGACTAAAGGTATTAGATCTGACGCAGTGCGTCTTATTACAAGCCTCCAGAATCCTCTTATTAGACTTCTAGTCTTTTAAGAACGTGCAGGCAAAATCATTTAGGTAGGACCAGCACCAGTTACAGGTCAGCGGAGGTTGAGGTTCTATATACAGCGGCAGGGCCAGAATACGCTAAGGAATTGGCTTAGAAGAGCAGTCAGCAGGAGAATAAAGAGGCATACTGAAATAATAATGGAAAAGAAGAAAATCTTAATAATATATCAAAGATACGTCTAAAATTGGACAAAGGTTAATGATGGGAAGTAAGGTGTTAAGGAAAAGGAACAGCTTAATAAGCAAGGTGTCCTTATACTTTACCGTCCAATACCCTTTTAGTAAATAGCCGCAACCTTGCCAATATAACTCCGTTATAATAGCGTTATTCAGAAGGAAGGAAACACGCGTATAAATTATTTAACCATTACTTCCTTATAAAAACTGATCACGCGGCTAGGGAAGGCAATTAAGATGTCAATTAAAGATGTATATAGGTTAAATTATACCTAAATGATACTATAATATTAAAAGAACAACGTTACAAACGTTTTTAACAGTCGCATAATAGCTATAGGCGCTATTGCGAAGTGTCTCCTATTTACTAGGCAGTAAAGCTACGCCAATTATATAGTACAGGACCACTAGATTTGAAACCATATGCACCAAATCTTAAGAGATAAGTCTCTTTAATTAACTAATTAATTACCTAATTATATATAGCAGCCTAAGGGCAAATGCGGGAGCAATGCGTTAGTGACGCAGGGGATTAGGAGAAAGGATTATAGATTATATCTTAATAGTTAAAGACGACGGTAAGCTAAGGCCCTATACGTTAAATCCTATACTAAAAGGTTCTATGGAACTATATTAGGAACACCAAATTGCCTATAATACTTGCGATTAATTGCAGACTGGCATAAAGGCTTAGAAGTAGAGTTGCATAAAAATCCTTAGGTTAGCCTAGGTAGTTACTAGCATGCTTCCAGCAGGCTTCTAATAGGTCTTCTAGTAATCCTTATATCTTTTCTCTAGTTATATTTTTCCTTATTAAGGTTTTCAGGAGTTTAAAGTAGGGGTTAGATAGATAGATAATATATAGCGGTATACTAATATTTCTCCGAACCCCTTCTGGGACGAGCCTTTATAATCTCCCTTTACTGCAAGGTAATGGCGATTAGGGGCCGACCGCAAGAAAGGGGGGGGCAATGTAAGGGATATTATTGCAGGTCACCTTGGGTTGCCCTTAGGATAACCCCTAAACACCCCTTGGATGGCCGTCAGTTACGTGCCGGAGGCACGTACCTATAGTATATAGTCTCCACGATCCTTAAGGCCTTACCTCCTTAAGGATTTGTCTCTCTTACCAATCTATCTTGTTCTACAATTGTGTCCTTATAGCCCCCTATCTACAAGTTCCCCTTACAGCTATACAGAAATATGTATACAGGGCAGAGATTCAGCTTTAGGCATTTAGATCTCTTAAATAGCAGCTAAAAGAGACTAAGGCTAAAAATAAGCAACGCTAAAAGTAGAAGGCTAATGCTAGAAAGGTTATACAGAAGTTTAGGGTAATTACAGTTACAGATAGCCGTTTACTAGCTAAAAAGAGGAAAATAGCTAATAAAAAGAAGCTCGCGAATAAGCGTAAAAAGCGGGCTAAAATACTAACACCAGAGCCTAAGACTCCTAGTGACTCTAGAGATGAATATAGTGAATAGGATAAAGCGCGCGAGCAGCAGGAAGACTTGTAATTATTACTATAGTAGTGCTATATAATTAAATTTTTTAAACCCTAGCTATTGAGCCGTCCTGGCTATTTAGATGTCCACCACCTACCCTTCAGGTGGGTGGTCAAGGCGCAGCTAATAAAGGCTACGGATAAGGGATAGGGCCTGCTGTAGTCCGCGTGGGCCCGACAGGGATCCAAATCGCACGTTAAGCAATAAATGAATAAATAAATAATAGGGCCTGCTGCAGCTGCAGCAGTAACACCGTCGTCGGTAAGGGCGGTGGCGGTGGGGGCATGGTGGGCAATCGGACGGGTGCACGAGCAGAGCTCCAGATTCGACTTAGGGAACGTTCGGTTGCAATCTGGAGGCCTCAGATTCAGTTCAGAATAGAGTTGATCTGGAGCTCCATTCTAATTCTAAGGCGACCGTTCGGTTGAATTTCAGTTCAACTTGACTTTAGCCACAAATTTTTAATGTTCCTCTAACCGCCCAAAAAACACGCTAAAACTAGGCGCACTTTACCATATTTACAATCTAAACTGAGGTCTTGGCGTCAGTTTAAATCTGGAGCTTAAAGCTCCTTTATTCGAACTCCAGATTAAATCTAAAGGCTTCAGATTGCACACGTCCGTGCAACCCATAGAGCCACAGACGCGTATTAAATCGGAAAGGAACGCGTTCTTTCTGCCGGACTTTCAGTTCAGATTTAATCTGACGCTTTTGCAACCGAACGTTCCCTTAACGATTGACCTGGAGAAAAAAGCTCCAGATTGCTCTGAGCTCAAGTTCAACTACTATATACGGTAAAGCGTGCGAATTTGACGCGGTTGCCGATCTGGAGGAGCTCCAGATCAGAAAGTCGCCAGATTGACCGAACAGACACCTCCAGATCAGATTGAGGCTCCAGATTCAATCTGGAGCTGCAACCGAACGCTCCCTTAGGGTTCGTTCGGTTGCAATCTGACGCTTTTGAATCTGAACCGAAAGTCAGGCAGAAAGAACGCGTTCCTTCCCGATTTGACACGCGTCTGTGGCTCTACGGGTTGCACGGACGTGTGCAGTCTGAAGCCTTTAGATTCAATCTGGAGTTCAAATAAGGAGCTCGAAGCTCCTTATTTGAACTAACGCCAAGACCTCTGTTCAGATTCTATGTGGTAAAGTGCGCCTAGTTTTAGCGTGTTTTTTGGGTGGTCAGAGGAACACCAAAAATTTGCGGCTGAAGTCAAGTTGAACTGGAATTCGACCGAACAATCGCCCCAGAATCAGATTAGAGCTCCAGATCAACTCCATTCTGAAGCCCTCATTCCGACCTGAACTTGCAACCGAACGTTCCCTTAATTATCCCAACTACGGAGGCGTAGGTCAAAAGTTCCTGGCCCCTACCGAAACGATACACCCCAATAGCCGCACCAGTATAGCTCCAAATTATATAAATAAGGGCTTATTTTGTAGCTTTAGAGTAGAGCTATAAAATAAGCCCTTATTTATATAATTTGGAGCTATACTGGTGTGGCTATTAGGGTATATCGTTTCGGTGGGGGCCAGGAACTTTTGACCTACACCTCCGTATAAAAAGTGGATATCAAATACGCGAAGCGAAAATTTCAAAGGAACACCAAAAAATTTATTCGCGGGTTGTTCGCGTGCAGGAGGATTATCAAAATTCTTGGGGACTAGTTTGGCGATACAGTGGGAATCGAAATCGGCTTCACACCTGAACACTCTATGATTTTACGTTTTCGGGTACCCTATTGTGGCTACATGCACCACAAGCAACATTACGTAGTGGTGTGGTATTGCTACTTGACGGCTATGCTGTTCTAGCGACTTCTCCAAGCATTAATACTAAGCATCCAAAGGTTCATTTGCCAACAACCTCGAGCTTCTCATCGGAACAGACTTATCTTTGTTATTTATACCAGAAGCATAGACGGAGTCCTGTCAGAACTGAATCAATCTTATGGTGTGGGATTTGGAGTGCTTTCTGGAGTAGGACCAATTTGGTCCTGGCAAAGACGAGCATTTTAATAGGCACTGGGAGGTGTAGAGATTGGTAGCAGAGCATGGAGATATGGGCCATTATGATAGTGGACGTCGCACGATTCCCTCTTTCTGCCTGTTTTGTCTTCACAATGAAAGCCTTTCGCTTTCTAAGAGGGTCCCAAAGACGATGAACATCTTAGAAGAGAGCGCTAAGCAGAGTGTAAAACTACAGATCTGAGGAGCTAAACAATAGTGATAGTCCTTGCCCCGCCATCATGTAACCAAGCAAATCCCGAAGACATTCTTTTAACAAGCTGTTCAAGAACTTTCGACTCTAACTCACTATCACAGTATTCAAAATAACCAACCCGCTTAAAACTTTGATCATCGATCGAGGTGAGAATAATACCACACAACCTTGAACCCATGGGGCTAATTTCAAGGCACCAATAAAACCCTGGAGGCGCCTCGACAGATGAGTCCCAGACAGCACGGATAGGCAAAACTGAGCTAGAGCAGCAGCTACCATCAGAAACGACGTTCCTGAACAAATGGCCAGTCCAACGTGCTTGTTGTACATAACCATGAACGGTTAAACGCGCAGATTGTACTTCCCCGTATCTATAACCTAGTGACTTTGGCTCGATTTCGCATTCAACTACTTCCAAAGTATCCTTGCCCCAACGAAGCCGCTGAGGCTCGAATCCGATAGAATCTCTCAACGAAGCCCATGACCAGGAAGGACAAGAAGTTTCCGTGTACCGTTCAGTTCTAGAACTCTTTTCCGCGCTTAGATTTTCTGTAGTGTTCCTCTGCCAGAGTAGTTGCATATGCATGTCAGATTTCCACAGCCCAGCGCAATAACTGGAAGCGTCCCATTTCATCGTCTGTGCGAAATTCTCAGCTATAGCGCCGAACGCGGGGAGCTTGTCCGACAATTTCAATAAGCTACGACGAGAGTAGTCTTCAACCAAAGTCATCCAATTGTCGAGGTCTCCTACTCTGTAGAAGTCGTCCAGATTGACCGCTTTAGACTGGTTGTTATGTTCCTTAACGAGACCCTCGAAGAACTCTGGATCGATTTCCGTTCCCCGACATAGGCAGCCGCCATCAACGGAGTTCTGTTCCTGACAAATCCATTCTATCTGGTTAGAGCCATAACGTAGCAGGCAGCAGGCCAGCTGGTGCTCTTGTAGTGTCCATCCTCTCTTATCAATATTTTCCACTCTTTTGTTCTGGACAGAGTTCTCATGCAGTAGAATGCACGCTTCCCCTCGTTCGCGATTTACTTGGAAAGGAAGCTCAAAGACCGTGCTGTAAGACTGTACAAGGTCCCGTTCTTGAAGAAACCCTTGTTCGCTATTATCAGTCTTTGCAGCGGAGATTGTGAGAGAAGCTCCAGAATAGACTAGCGACATTTTAGATAACTCCCGTGCACGATCTTCCTCATCATCCTGCACAATACACAGAGCGTCCACCCAAAGATACTTGTATTCGAGCTCTCGAGTTACTATAATCGCATCCTTAATTGTTTGTGGTAGGTTCTCGAACGGGATGTTCTGTAGCCTTTCGAGTAGATTGGTTCGGGTAGTCATGATGTTCTCCTGGCTACCGCCCCAGCAGTAGCTCAGAGCAACATATGGCTCCGTCTTCCCGCCACCTGATTCTTCCAAATGGACATATATGCTTCCAGGAGTTTTAACTGCAATAAGCCGGGTCGGCATTGATCGCGTTAAACTCCTCTGTTTCCTACATTTCTTATGCCTCTTTTCGCAATGCTGCAGCCGAAGTTGTATCCATTCCATGCTAGCCATAGAGCCTGGGCTTCTATTAAGAGGTCTGGTCTTGATATAGCCGCTCGTGGAACTATCTAGCATTAGACGATTAGCTACCGTTCTGCAATTTGGATAAACTAAGGTACCTTTTGTAGCAAAGACATGAAGCTCATCGGCTGATTCTTCATGCTCCTCATTCCAATTGAATACAGGCTCATTGTGTTTCAACCATCGAAATCCAATGAAGTGGAAGGTACCATTAGGCGTCTCATTATCCCAGGTAATTTCCACATGAAGCCGTAAAAACTGTAATTCATAAGTCCCAAAACTTTCGAAGTTGTGAGCCATAATACGACTGGCGAACAAGTCGCATCCATCACGGGCATATGTGAGGACATTGTCGTATGTGAAGTTGAATTCCTGTTTTCGTGTTGACTCGGAGATGTAGAACAAAATCTGGCCGCAATGGCGACAAGCATGTCGGACCAACTCTTCGAGGCCAGAGTGGCTGGATGGTCTAGAAGATGACTTGGAATGATCCATGCCTGATTAGTGATAGCCGGGACCTGCTCAAATCTAAAGAGAGTGAACTAACGTGTCAGCCTAGGATGGGAGTCAGCATGTTTCGGCAAAACGCGGGGCAGATACAGCCACCCGACAAAGTGACCGATCTTCGCTGCTGTCATCTAATCCCCAGGCAGCAGTCCACATTTCACATAGTGATATTTACAAAATCTTATATAAAACGATCTATATAGCTTATTCCTTAGAGTTTAGTTGCTCAATATAAGGTAATTAATACTCGTCCTTTCTGCAGAACGGAATCTAACATATTTTACACCCAAAATGTGTCCTTGGCGCTCGCACAGTCTATGCGGGTGCACGCGTAATTAAGAGTCTGGTGTTTTGGTGTTCCGCACACGGTCCAGATTCTAGACCCGAGGTACGAGTGGTCTATATTTTCGGATCCAGAATTCAAACCCCCGCCAAGCCAGATTCTGATTGGCTAGAAAAAATGTGCGGGCGGTAGGTTGTGGCAGACTCCACGCGACGAACATCGAAATATTATAGATCCTACTGTTATTAAGTGTAGCAAGTGCTATATCCATAAGCCCCGCCTTGGTGTCCTACTGCAGGTGGTCCGTGCGGAACACCAGAATTATAAAGATTAATTTAATCAACCACCAGGCCTTCCAATCGTGCCTTTTTTGATCCTAATATCGTCCAACCTACCAAATACGTCGTTCCTCCAACTCGTAGCAAAAGAACTATCTCCGGAGCTTTGGCGGCTGCCTTCGAGCCCTTTGCCAGAGCTTCATATTCCTCATCACAGCTCTAAGATCCTAACGATCTAATGGCTGAAGCTTATCAAGAATAGGACCCAAATCAACGTTGCAAAGGATAGTATAGTTGCCAACCTTTTAGCGTGTTTTTTGGGCGGTAAAAGGAACATCAAAAATTCTATGGCTAAGTTCTGATTCTGAGGAATTTAACCGAACGATCGCCTCATAATCATATTTGAGCTCCATATTGAATATGAAGTTGCAACTGAACAACCCCTAAGACGTTAACCCCTAGCTCGTTTCCTATATGTTAACTCGTATTCGTCTTAAGCTGTTAAGAAGAATTAATAAATAGAGGGGCTATTTCATGAGATTTTCGGAACGTTTTGCTTAAACGCTTTTTTAGTGCATGTGTTTACTAGAGCAGACGATCCACTAAATACAATCGTTAAGTTGTGTAATGATTTTCGTTGCGTGGAATAGCTTCCTACAAATACTCTCTGATAATAGCCACACGATCGCAGAACGATGGCAATGCGGCATCTGTCTTCGCACTCAACCAAAAGAGTTGTGGATGGCCGTGCACCCATTCGCAAACCATCCACCCCTTCCAATCATTTTCTTCTTTTCCTTTCTCGGCCTCAGATGGAGCCACATTTTTGGCGCGGCTATCCCACACAAGAATTTCCTTTCCCTCCTCAGGCTCGCTCTTCTTACCCACCTCAATGTCTCTATCCCCTTCCAAAGGCAGGAATTTAAAGCCTCCATCTGTCTCGCCTTCCTCAATTCTAACGTCTTCCCATGCAACGTGTGGATGCGCAGATCCCATTACGAGACCCTATGAGCGACCAGGATGTTTAGTGGATGTAAAAAGCTGGCGATCTTCGGACAAGTATGCGCGAAGGTATATTAGTTGCGAAGGCGTCAGAACCGCCGAGGAATGGCCCGATCCATGTAGGCGGAGATAGAGAGATGGATAGTTAGGTTTAGAGGATAGAGGGCAGGTGCGGAGGAAATATTGGCGGGGTGTAGAAGACACTGGGGTTTAATTCGCCAAAGAATATGTTGATAATATCCTCTGCCAGGTTTATGTACGGAGGTCCCTAACAAAAGTTCTTGCACCTTCCTAATTAGGAAGTTTGGCTCACCGCCTACTAAAATATCACACTAGAGGCTTAAAACTTGCATTTAAAGCTTCAAATAAAAGGCAATACGTAGGCGATTAATCGATTAATTAATAAGCTAGGTGTTTTCAGGGTCGCGGGCTCTACGCGACCGT
>Ga0307507_10003138_pt1 | contig 32858 bp, 7 predicted proteins | sample 7_EM_MG_FD_207223 | JGI IMG/M metagenome (GOLD analysis project Ga0307507, IMG submission 207223) | Populus trichocarpa ectomycorrhiza microbial communities from riparian zone in the Pacific Northwest, United States - 7_EM | ecosystem: Host-associated > Plants > Roots > Unclassified | place... | reverse complement strand
TAGTTGTTATAAAGTATTCTAGGGCCTTATAATCCGAAACTACCTTAATAGGCTTAGGGGTCCCCTCTAGCTATATACGCCAGTGCTAAAAGCTAGAGATAATAGCCAGCATTTCTTTGTTATGGATATAGTAGTTTAGCTCAGCATCTATTATAGTCTTTAAATAGTATATAACAGGGTGCTATTTTCCATCCGGTTGCTTCTAGAAAAAAACACCGGCTATTACACTGTCTAAGGCATTAGTTTCTAGCATTGAAGGCCGTTTTAAGTTAAAGTAGGTAAGTAGGAGAGCCGATACTAGCCGTTTTTTAAGCTTATTAAAGGCCTATATATATATGGCGTTAAAGTAGAATAGCTAGTCTTTCCTAGTAAGGCGGTTAAGAGGCTGGGTAATTCTACTATAGTTCTTAATAAAGCGTTAATAGAAGTTACAGAAACCTAAAAATAATTATACCCCCTTTATAGTCCGTGGGGGTATCTACTAGTTAATTACAGCCGTTTTCTCTAGGTCGGCCTTAATTCCGTCTATACTAATAATAAAACCTAGATACTTTATACGCTTAATACTAAATTTTAACTTCTTAATACTAGCCTGGAGACCAGTCTTGTGGAGCTATTATAGGACTTTATAGACGTGCTCCTTGTGTTCTAGCTCGTTCTTAGAGTAAATTATAATATTATCTAGGTAGGCCGTATAGAAGTCGTTAAGGTAGTTAAAGAGTACATTATTTATGTACCGCTAGTATGTAGCTAGTCCGTTGGTTAGTCTAAAAGGGAGTACCTTACATTTATACGTTCCATAACGGGTTTAAAATATAGTAAGCTCTTTAGACCTAGGGTTTATCCTAATTTAGTAGAAGGCCTGGCGGATATTAAGCTTTATAAAGACCCTAGCTCTACTTATTTGGGTAAGAGTCTTATTAAGTAAGGGTAGCGGATAGCGGTCCTTGCGGGTTATATTATTTAGCTTATAGTAGTTAATATAGAAGCGCAGTCCTTTATTTAGCTTTTTAGTAAAGAAAATAGGCAAGTTAAAAGGGGCTTAGCTAGGCTCAATAAAGCCCCTATTTAGGTTGTTGATAAGGTACTATTTTATGGCCTGCAATTTGGCGATAGACTACGGGTAGAGAGGGCTAAAGCTAAGGGTGCTTCCCTTGCCTTAATCGATTTTAATCTTATAGTTATACAGTCGGTAAGGCGGAAGTATATCTAACGCTGCCTTAGAGAATACGTCCTTAAATTTCTAGTATTAATTAGGCAGTTTTTGTTCTACTAGTTCCTTATCCATAAGCTCGCTTTCCTATCCACTAAGCTTACTTTCCTTTTCCTTAATTATTTAATTAATTTTATATAGGCTAGTCGTAAAAGTAACGGTATTAGGCTAAACTAAGTTCTGGTAGAATCCTATAGCGCTAATATAGCAGATATTAACTGGTGGGAGGTCCATAGGTTTCTTTACGGATACTTATTAGGCCGTATCTTACGGTATAGGGTGTATAGTTTTCCTTAGCTTATATTCTATTTTCTATAAGTTATCCTTCCTGTCTATTAGCTTAGTATAGCGTCTAATGTCCCTAGTTTTCCTTTAGGACTGCATAGGGCCTAGGTTCTCCGTGGGGGGCTTAGCTAGGTCACTACTAACTTCCTAGGTCTCTAGTATAGATGGCGCGATATATATAGTCTAGGGGCGGCGTAGTATACGGATCCGTTAAGGATTAAGACATATATCCTTCTTAAAGGCCTAGTCTCTATATATAGCATCGGCCTAGTAAATAGTATTAATCTAGGGCCGTATAAGGTTTTCTATTATAATGCTAATTTCTTTTATAAAGGAAGGGGTTGGGGGTAGGGTTTTAGGCCAGATAAGCCGTCTATTCTGTACGTTAAGCTATAAGCCTAAATAGGCTAGCCATTTTCTCCCTATAATCATATCGTGGCTCCTAAGGTCCGTAATAAGAAAGGGGACGTTATACTACCTTTGTCCGTTAACGCGGAGGTAAATCTATAAAATAGTCGTAATAGGTAGCCCTATTTGTCCGTTATACCCATAAATAGGAATTAGTTTGGGTAGTTCTTTAAGGGGTACATTTAAAAAGTTAGCCAGCTTTACGGCATACTGGGTATCTATTAAGGCAAAGGTATTTACTTTAGAGTTAGCTAAAGCAGAGGTTAAAACTTAATATCTATTACGGAATAAAGTATAAGGGATAGTGCAGCTTCTTCCACCGACTAGCCGACCCAGATTAATATATAACATATTAATCCCTTTTAACCCTAGAGAGGAGTCTTTCTCTAGGGTTCCTCTTTTTCCGACTCTACCTCTGCGCTATCCTTCTGGATTAGTAGGACCTTATCCTTTTTTATATTCGTTAGGCATTCAGCTACACGGTAACCCTTTTAACCGCATATAAAGCAAGCTCCTTGGTTGCTAAGGGCCTATTTACAGGGGTCGCTATACAAAGGTCGAGTATACGCTAGAGTCACGGCAGGACTAGCTGCACGGCTTGCCACTAGGTTAACGGCAGGCGGTACGGTCGGTGCTATAGGGGCTGCAGATCTTACTGGGGCATTACGGCCCGTTCTTATAGTACTCGTGTTCTAGTTAGCGGAGCTTTTAGCCTTATACCGCTTGGCACGTGCCTTAATTTAATAGAGGCCCTAGTTAATAGCTAGGCATTAGTCTATAAGTTCCTTTAGTGTCTATACGGTAGTATAAACCGGTAGTACGGCGCGCTATAGGTCTAGGGTAAGCTTATTAAAGAGGTCTAGCATTAGATCTTTCTGGGGGATTTAGGCCTGTCTAGCTAGGTATAGAAAGCGGGTCTCGAAAACCAAGAAGGGTTCTATTATTTTTATTATTAGGCTTTTATAATTAAGACGGGCATTCTATACCTTAAAGGGATCCTTATAAATAGAAGATAGGTAATTAATTATCTCTTCTTTAGAGAGGAAGAGGTCTGCTAAGTCCTAGGCGTATTGCAGACATAGGTGCGTCTATGTATTACCACTGGTACGGGCGAAGACATATACCATTTTAGCTTGGGTATTAGGAAAGTGGTCCGTATTAACTTTAAGCTTGTCCTATAATTAAAGCTTCTAGTTATTAAATATAGGGTTGGTTCCATTAGTAAGCAATAGGGGGTTTACAACCTTCGCGGACCGTAATAATACTAATACTATGCGTTGGGCTAGGGCCTTAAGGACCGTATTAAGTCTGTCTAATAAGTCAACATTAAATACAGGGGTGTCCCTAGCTTTAAGCAGCTCTCAAAGCTATTTAATTTCGGCATTAGCTGCTATAAGCTCTTCCTAGGGGGTCGAGACGGCAACTATTTTACCATCGGAGGTATTTATAGGTCCTATAGCGGCTTTACCGGCTGCTGTATTTCTTAGCATAGTAGTAGGGGTTTTAGGTAATTTCCGGTGTTTGTTTATTTTCTAGGGGTTCTGGTCCATACGTGTCCTATTCTTAGGTTTCGCGTTCTATTTGTGTTCTTTTAGTTCTGTCCTGTCCTTGTGGTCCTAGTGATATCCTTATGGTCCTATTCTGTGTCCTTGTGGTCCTGTTCTGTATCCTTATAGATATATTTAAGTTCCTTCTTAGGAAGAAAGAGAGTAGAATGAGCTTTAGATAATGTTAGCGACTTAGTTAATTAAGGCACGAGTACGGCAAGAGGGACGCGCAAGCCTGTATAATTGGTAGTCTATAAATGAGGATCCAAAGCTAGAGAAAGAAAAGGAGAAGAATAGCAGCGCCGTGCGAAGTTTTATGCGGTCCTCTAGTCACGTGAGCTCACGTGACTTGGCGTCTACCATAACGTCTACCACAATCCACCGTTTTCTACCAGCGCTGTAACAACCTGCTAACTAATTAAATACTACCTTATTTAAGAAGTCACTACTTCTACTACCTTTGTAAGTGTCTTAAACTTCTTTACCTATTAAACGAATAGACGATTAAGCTTAATAAATGTACCAGAACGTACTAGAATAAACTAGTAAATTAAATCATTAAAATAAGGTTTTGCTAAGACGCTAACCTAGACCCTACCTAAACTATTAAAATTCTAAAAATAACGACTAATATAAACGAATCTTTATCTAAAATCAACCTCATTCTTAATAAGCCATTTAATTGGCTTCCATGGTTCTTTATTATCTAAGATACTGCCAAAACTAATAGGGTATAGGAGTATATCGACCCATTAAAGAAGAAAGATAAGCTTCTAAAGCTAGAACCTCTAAAACGACCTATAGCTACGGACGTACTTCCTGCAGCTATATTAATAGCACAGCTAGATTAAACTTAGCTTACTGTATATAACCAAATCTACGCAGAGTATAAGGACGACCTCCGTATACACTAGAAGAAAGAGTAGGCCATAAGCAATATTAGCAATTACGTCGTTCGCATGACATTGGTATCCTACCTCCCTCTTATTAACGGCCTCGACATAGTATACAAACGGCTTTAAGTACTTAAGAAAGCACTTACCCCTACTACGTTAGGTTAAAAGCATGACATCCTTAGTTAGTACACGGCTCTTAAAGCCTATAACAAAAAGCAGAGCATTAAAAAATGGCTAAATAGCTAGAGGAGCGTCTATAAGTAGGTAGAACAATTGGAGCTACTAGACGTCTAGGGATTTAGACCCCACTATGATTTTATATAAGCCATTAAACCCATCTCTTCTAGTTTTGTAGGAGCACTAGAAGTAGATCTTATTTAAAAAGAACGGAAGGATAAAGAGGCCCTATCTATTATCGATCTTATTAAGGAATTTAAGGAGCACTACCGCATACAGTAAGCATCGTCTACCTTAACTGCCAATAACTCTACATTCGCAACCCTTTAAAATAATTCCAATTCCAATTTAGACTCTAATGTCAATTCTAATTCTAACGGCAATTTAAATTTAAATTCGAGATGGAACAAGGAATGTATATGCGGCCTCGTATATTGGTTTAGTAACTGCTATTATATCGCCGTACATAAGCGCCCTTAAGGATAGAGACTAAGGGCAGACGTCTAGAAGAAAGTAGATAAAACAATCTTATCTATACTTTAGATTAAACGCATCATTAAGCAGATTTAAAAAAGAGAATAGGAGGTAAAGGAGAACAATCAAAAGAATATAGAATCTACAATTAATTTTAATTCTAAAACCCCAGCTTCTACTATACCGACTAGCCATACTACCGTGTTTAGTACTGGCCATGTTCCTTTTGATCTCCAGAATACCTAGATACTTAACCCTAGTATAGATACCCACGTCTACAATAATAAAGAAGACTTTACCTTCTCATACCTAGCTGCAGAAGACGACTACCTGATTACTAGCGGAAATTTTAAGAAAATTCAAGCTTACGGAATAGTAACCATTACTATTAATACACCTACTAGGAAGTTAAAAATAAAGCTATCCTATATAGCACTAGCACCTACCTTTTTCACAAATATCATAGCGCTATCAAGAGCTACTGAGAACGACATCCATTTCAACTTAGGACGAAACTTGCTATACTGTCTAGCAACTGGCAAAACAGTCTACTATATAAAACAACTAGGGGGCCACTGGGCACTGATAGAGAGCCTACAAGTACCCTAGATTTAACTTAATCAATATTTTTAACCTCTAAGAGGTACTAGCTAAGCCGCATGGCCCGCAAACCAATTGGAGCCACAGCTATAAGATAGCATAAAATACTCGGCCATGCAGGACCTAATGCCATTAAGCAGCTTCCTAAGCACTTTATTGGCGCAAAGCTAACCGAATTAACTACTAAATAAGCACCGCTTAAAATCGAATGTAAAACTTGCTTATTAGTAAAGCATATATAGCAGATCTCTTAAAGACGAGAATACGAATTTCTAGCCACTTAACCATTTAAACGGCTAGCATTTGATATTATCTACCTTGGAGTACCAAGATACAACGGCAATAGATACGTTATGTATTTCTACTGCATATATTCCAAATTAAATTTTATATTTACCTCTAAGAATAGGGATAAAGCTACCGTCCTACCTACTATCCGCAAGACTTACCGCTTAATTAAAACATAATTCTACTAAGATGTTGTTTTCTTCTAAAGCGATAATAAATAAGCATTTAGACAAACGAAAGACACCCTAGAGACGTGGTGTGTAGATAAGGGCATTACCTTTAAATACTAAGCACCGTATACTAAAGAATAGAATAGTAAAGTAGAACAATCTGGACAAACCCTTATGGAACGATTAAGGTCTATGCAGCTAGAAGCATCCTTACCCATATCTCTAGGACTAGAGGCTTTCCTTACTACTAGCTATACACTTAATTAAATACCAAATAAGCAGCTAGGGTGGAAAACCCCGTACAAGGTCGCCTACGGCAAGCTGCTATTACTTACCTATATACACAAATATAGTTATAAGACCTATATACTAAATAAATAAGTTAAAAAGGGAGATAAGCTAGCTCCTTATGCATTAATTGGACACCTAGTTAGCTATAATTTAATAAATATCTACTAAATTTAGATTCCAAGCCTTTACAAAGTTATTTAAACTAGAGACGTTATATTTAACAAGACCTTGTTCTATAACCCTAAGGGTTAAAATATTAACTACCTACTAATGGAAGCATTAGAAGATACTATTTAGACAATTAGTCTACTAGAACCTCTCTATAAGGACAAATCTAAAGATAAATCTATCTTATATAGACCTACCTTAAATGCAGATTAAATAACTATATTAAGTAACTTAGTAGAGCTTCCTATGAAGGACATTAAATAGCTATTAACTCCTAGCAGAATGGTATCTCTAGATTAGCTAGAAATAAACACAACACTAGGAGGACCTTAAGACTATATTTTAGATATAATTAAAGCAATTCCTACCTAGCTAAGCTTACTAGAACCATCTAATATAGCTTTATAAGCTAATAAAGTCTTAGCCAATCCTTCTATTAACCTTATCCTACTAGAAGGTTCTAAATAAATTTGACGTCAAGCGTACGCAACAGCACTATCTAATCTATCTACCCTATTTGGTTACTATGCTGGCTTTGCCATAGGTGTTACGGCGCTGGTGGAAAACGGTGGATCTTAGCAGACGTGGATTATGGTAGACACGAGTTACGTGACTTAAGGACCGCATAAAATATCAAGCGGCGCTGCTATTCTTCTCCTTCCTTTCTCTAGCTTTGGATCCTCATTTATAGACTACCAATTGTACAGGCTTGCGCGTCCCTCTTGCCATGCTTATGCCTTAATTAACTAAGTCGCTAATATTATCCAAAGCTCGTTACCACTCTCTCTTCCTAAAAAGGAACTTAAATATATCTGCAAAACTATAAATAGAACAAGGAAACAGAATAGGACCCTAAGGATATTACTAGAACTAAAAGAATATAAACAGAACGCGAAACCTAAAGAATAGGACACGTATAGACCAGAACCCTAGAAAATAAATAAACACTAGAAATTACCCAGTATCCCTACCACTATACTAAGAAATATAGCAGCTGGTAAAGCTGCTGTAGGACCTATAAATACCTCTAATGGTGAAACAGTCGCCATCTTAACCCCCTAGGAAGAGCTTATAGCAGCTAATACTAAAATTGAACGGCTCTAAGAGCTGCTTAAAACTAGAAACACCCCTATACCTAGCAATAAATTATCGGACACCTAGAGGCTTGCTATAGTCCTTAAGGCCCTAGCCTAACATACAGTATTAGTATTGTTGTAATCTGCAAAGGTTATAGACCCCCTATTGCTCACAGATGGAACTAACCCTATATTTAATAACTGGAAGCTTTAACTACAGGACAAGCTTAAAGTTAATATAGACCACTTTCCTAATACCCAAGCTAAAATGGCATACGTCTTCGGCTACACTGGCAGTGATGTATAGATATACCTCGTCCGTATACGCCTAAGACTTAGCAGACCCCTTCCTCTTTAAAGAAGAGATAATTAACTACCTATCTTCCATTTATAAGGACCCCTTTAAAGTATAAAATGCCCGGCTTAATTATAAAAGCCTAAATATAAAAATAACAGAGACCTTCTTAGCCTTTTAGACCCGCTTTCTATACTTAGCTAGATAGGCTTAAATCCCCTAGGAAGATCTAATGCCAGACCTTTTTAATAAGCTTACCCTAGACCTATAGCGCGCTATACTGCTAGTTTATACTACTATATAGACGCTTAAGGAACTTATGGACTAATGCCTAGCTATTAACTAGGGCCTCTATTAAATTAAGGCATGTGCTAAGTGGTATAAGACTAAAAGCTCTGCCAACTAGAATATAAGTACTACTAGAACGGGCCGCAGCGCCCTAGTAAGATCTGCAACCCCTATAGTACTGGCCGTATAGCCCGCTGCTAATTTAGCAGCTAGTTATACAGCTAATCCTACTATAGGTCTAGCAAATACTCAGCCTATATACAGCAACCCCTATATATAGGCCCTTAGCAATTAGGGAGCTTGCTTCTCTTATAGCTAGAAGGGCTATATTATAAAGGATTACCCAATAAATATAAAAGCGGGCGAGGTTCTGTTAATCTAGGAGGATAGTATAAAGTTAGAAAAAGAGGAACCCTAAAGGAAGACTCCTCTCTAGGGTTAAAAGGGATTAATATGTTATATATTAATCTAGGTTAGCTAGTTAGTAGAAGAAGCTATACTATCTCTTATACTTTATTCCGTAATAAATATTAAGTTTTAATCTCTGCTTTAGCTAACTCTAAAGTAAATGCCTTCGCCTTAATAGATACCTAGTATACTATAAAGCTGGCTAATTTTCTAAATATACCCCTTAAAGAACTACCCAAACCAATTCCTATTTATGGGTATAATAGATGGATAAGGCCACCTATTATAACAATCTTGCGGATTTACCTCCATATTAATGGACGAAGATAGTATAATGTCCCCTTGCTTATTACGGACCTAGGAAGCTATAATATGATTTTAGAAAGAAAATGGCTAGCCTATTTAGGCTTATAGCTTAACGTATAGAGCAGACGGCTTATCTGGCCCAAAACCCTACCCCTAACCCCTTCCTTTATAAAAGAAATTAGCATTATAATGGAAAACCTTATGCGGCTATAGGTAGACACCGTTTACTAGGCCAATTCTATGCGTAGAGACTAGGCCTTTAAGAAAGATATATAGCTTAATCCGCAACAGGTCCGCATACTACGCCACCCCTAAACTACCTATATTATACCACCTGCACTAGAGATTAAAAAAGTCAGTGAAAAGCTAGCAGAGCTCCCTATAGGGAACTTAGGCCCTATATAGCCATAAAGAATAGCAAGGAGCATTAGACGCTATACTAAATATATAGACTAAAGGGATAACTTGCGGAAGATGGAATAGGAGCTAAGAAAGATTATAAACCCTAAACCGCAAAATATAACCTAATAATAGTCCGTAAGAAACCTATGGACCTCCCACCAGTTAATATCTGCTATATTGGCGCCGTAGGATTCTACTGGAACTTAGTCTAACCTAATACTATTACCTTTACCACCAGCTTATATAAAATTGATTAAATAATTAAGGAAAAGAAAAATAAGCTTAGTAAATAGGAAGGCAAGCTTATAGATAAGGAGCTAGTAGAACAAAAACTACCCTATTAATACTGGAAATTTAAGGACGTGTTCTCTAAGACAGCGTCTAATATACTCCCGCCTTACTAACCGTATAACTATAAGATTAAGATTAAGCCAGATAAGGAAGACATACTTAACTATAGCCCCCTTTGTTAGCAGTCCACTGCCAAATTATAGGCTATAAAGTAGTACCTTATTAATAACCTAAATAAGGGCTTTATTGAACCCAGTTAAGCCCCTTTAACTTACCTATTCTCTTTACTAAAAAGCTAAATAGAGGACTTTATTTTTGCATTAACTACTATAAACTAAATAACATAACCCATAAGGACCGCTACCTACTGCCCTTAATAAGACTTTAACATAAATAAGTAGAGCTAAGATCTTTACTAAGCTTGATATCTATTAGGCCTTTTACCGGATTAGGATAGATCCTAGATTAGAAGATCTTACTATATTTTAGACCCGTTACAGAACATATAAATATAAAGTACTTCCTTTTAGACTAACCAACGGACTGGCTACGTACTAATAATATATAAATAATATACTCTTTAACTACCTTAATAACTTCTATACAGCCTACCTAGATAACATTATAATCTACTTTAAGAATAAGTTAGAACACAAGGAGCATGTCTATAAAGTCCTATAATAGCTCCGCAAGGCCGGTCTCTAAGCCGATATTAGGAAATTGGAATTTAGTATTAAGTGTATAAAGTACCTAGGTTTTATTATTAGTATAGACGGAATTAAGGCCGACCTAGAGAAAACAGCTATAATTAACTAGTAGATACCCCTACGGACTATAAAGGGGGTACAATTATTTTTAGATTTCTGTAACTTCTACTAACGCTTTATTAAAAACTACAGCAGGATTGCCTAGCCTCTTAACCACCTTACTAGGAAGGACTAGCTATTCCACTTTAACGCTATATATATGCAGGCCTTTAATAAGCTTAAAAAACGGCTAGTATTGGCTCCCCTACTTGCCTACTTTAACCTAGAATAGCCCTTAATACTAGAAACTGATGCCTTAGACGGCGTAATAGCTAGAGTTTTCTCCTAGAAGCAACTAGACGGAGAATAGCACCCTATTGTATACTATTTAAAGACTATAATAAATGCCGAGCTAAACTACCACATCCATAATAAAGAAATGCGGGCTATTATCTCTAGCTTTTAGCACTAGCGTGTACAGCTAGAGGGGACCCCTAAGCCTATTAAGGTAGTTTTAGATTATAAGGCCCTAGAATACTTTATAACAACTAAGGCCCTTACGGCCCGGCAGGCACGCTAGGCGGATATCCTATCTTAGTTTAACTTCTTAATTATATATAGACTAGGCACTACAAACCATACAGATGCTTTTATGAGGTGTAAACAGGACCTAGGTAATTAGGCAGCTGCGAAGATCTTATTATAAACCCAGACACTACTATAACTAGAGCACCTTAACCCCTAGATATAGGCAGAACGAAATATAGACCCTTTAGACGCTGAGATATGTCCCATTAACTCCACGGAACTTAACCTTATTAATAAACTGCTATAGGCAAACCGTACGGCCCCCTCTCTATAGGAGTACCGTAAAAAGGCAAAGAATATTACCAGCCTATAGTCCCTTAAAAACGGACTACTTAAGCACTAGAAATAGCTAGTAGTAGCTAAGGAACAGAACTTACGGACCTGGCTTATTACTAAAGCTTATACCTAGGTCTCTATAGCCTACCCTAGAAAGAATAAGACCCGCAAAATTATTGGTAACTAATACTACTGGCCCGGAATGGTTATAGATATCGACCGCTATATATAGAACTATAATAACTGCTATAGGTCTATAATTCCATAGGACAAGACCCTAGAACTATTAAAGCCACTCCTAATACTAGAACGCCCCTAGCAGTATATCTCTATAGACTTTTATAAGCTGCCTATAGACCATAATGGATATAATATAGTAATAATCCTAGTTAACCGTTTTAGTAAGCGCCCGTTCTTAATCCCCTATTATAAGGATATTAATACTAAGGAGGTAGCCTAACTATATATCTATTATATCTACTAAATCTATGGACTACTAGATACTATTGTATCCAATTGCGGGCTATAGTTTATATCAGCCTTCTAGAATAAGTTTACTTAAATCCTCGGCATTAAGCTAAAGCTTTCTATAGTATACCACCCCCAGATAAACGGTTAGACAGAGATTATAAATTAATACTTAGACTAGAGGCTCCGGCCCTTTATTAACTACTTCTAAGACAACTAGGGTAAACTGCTACCCCTAATAGACTACGCACAGGTAACCCTACCCTATAACTCTATGGGATTTGCACCTATTTAGCTAGAAATGGGATACTTACCCTATATAAGCTTTAACTAGGAAAGACCGGAGGGGCCACAGACCGTATATGAAAGACTATCTTATAAGGAAGCCTAGCAATACGCTAAATACTTAAAAGAAGCCTAGACAGTAGCCCGTACAAATCTAGAAAAGGCCTAAAGATTAATGGAATAGTAGGCAAATAAGCACAGGCGCGAGCCTGACTTTACCATAAACAATAGGGTCTAGGTTATAATAAAGAACTAGAAGATAGAACGGCCTAGACGCAAGCTAGACTATAAGATGGTAGGACTGTATAAAATCCTTAATAAAGAAGGCAACTCGTATAAGGTTAAGCTCCCAGACTTAATTAAAGTCTACCCTATCTTTTCGCTAGATAAGCTACGGAAGGCTGTAAATAACCTACTACCTAGATAAAAGAATAAGCCTCCCCTACTAATTTAAGTTAATAGCGATAACAAATGGGAAGTTAACAAAATACTAGCCTATAAACTAGTATAAGGAACGCTAAAATACTATATCTAATAGAAAGGTTATAATCTAGACCCAACATAGTACCCCGCTTAGAACTTTATAGGTTGCCCCTAGAAGCTTAAAGAGTTTTATAACTAATACCCTAATAAGCTAGGACCCCTAAAGTATCTAGATAAGTAGATGGAGTGCTAGTATAGCGAAGATAATAGGCTACCTGTTAAGCACATAGATAAGAACACCCTATGGACATAATACGGACATACAAAGCCTAAGGGCAGGCTTTTTTGGAGGGGGGGGGGTAATGTTACGGCGCTAGTGGAAAACGGTGGATCTTAGCAGACGTGGATTATAGTAGACGCGAGTTACGTAACTTAAGGACCGCATAAAATATCGAGCGGCGCTGCTATTCTTCTCCTTCCTTTCTCTAGCTTTGGATCCTCGTTTATAGACTACCAATTGTACAGGCTTGCGCGTCCCTCTTGCCGTGCTCGTGCCTCGATTGACTGAGTCGCTAACAATAGGACTAGTAAAGGACATTAACCAAACTAGATCCTCCCTATATTAAGATAATCTTCCACTAAAACTAAAGAATCTAAAAGAGCTAAGAAAGCACCCTTTAACTACTAGCTTTTAAAAGGCCATAAAAAAAGAATATAACAACCTAAAACGCCGAGGGATATTTAAGACTGTCCTAAAGGAAGAAGTAACCAACAACCAGATCCTTCTGCTAAAATGGGTTTTTAAATACAAGTTTAATAGCAATGGCTACCCCTAAAAGCTAAAAGCTTAACTATACATCCGTAGAGATTTGTAGATTACTAGGGAAGAGACCTATATAGTAACCCTAGCCGCTTAAATATTCCGTACCCTTATAGCTATAGCAGCCGCATTTAATTTGGAGATTCAATAGTATAACGCTATAAATATATTTATAAATGCAAGACTTAATAAGCTAGTCTACTGTTACTACCTAGAAGGCTTTAATTAAAACGGATATATCTTAAAGCTACTTATGGCGCTATATAGATTAAAAGTCTTACTACTACTTTAGTATAAAGAGCTTACTAGTATACTGGCTAAATTTAGGTTAAAGCCTATCTTAGGTACTAACTGCCTTTACACTAATAGACAGCTTATTGTCTTCTTTTACATAGATAATATTACTATTCTATTTGCCAAAAAGGACCTTTAAAGACTGGAAGAATTTAAAGCCAAACTACTATATTAATATGAGATTCGTGTACTAGGAGACTTATAGTAGTTCCTAGAAATCTAAATTAAATAAGATCGACCAAGCAGAAAGCTCTAGCTCTGCTAAAATTCCTATATTAAAAAGATAGCTAATTAATTTAATATTTAACCACTAGGAAGATTTCCTAAGTTACTACTTCCTGCCAAAGAACTAACTCTGTCTAACCAGTAGATAAACCCTTAAAGAACTCTAGCCTATTAGCAACAAGTTAGTTCCCTTACACACCTTGCTATATTTAGAAGACCTAATATTGCTAAGACGCATTCTAAGCTGGCCAAATTCCTTATAAACCTAAACTAAAAGCATCTTAATGCATTAAACCAAGCCATTACCTATTGCCTTGGAATAAAATCTATAGCTATTAAATACTCTGGCGAAGTATTTAAAGCATATATCTACTTTAGAAACCCTAAAGAAGAAGAAGTTACCTTTTATAGAGTATCTAATGCAGCATTTGCAGACTATAAAGAGACTAGATAGAGCTCTTAAGGATACCTATTTATCCTATTTAGAGGACTAATTAATTAGAAGGCAACCCTATAATGATCAGTAACTTACTTAACTACTAAAGTAGAGCTTCTCTCCCTATCTACTGCCGCTATTAAAATTATCTAGTAGCAGCGTTTCTTTAAGGCAATCGGTCTTAATTTAGAACGTGATTTTACCCTACTATATAACAATATATAGACTATATAACTCCTAAGATAGGATACACCAAAGCTTGACACCAAGCTATAATATATCAACGTCCATCAGCACTGGCTTATATAGGAAGTCTAAGACAAAAAGATTGACGTATGATGGGTCCCTATAGATAAGATGCCTGCTAATGGTCTTACTAAGATCCTACCCTGTTAAAGGCACGAGGTATAGGTAAAGCAATTAAATTTAGTGGACATTTAATATTAGATCACTGCTACAACTAATAAAGACTCTTAAGTATCACCCTATACTACTTATAAAGCTATATCTAAATTTCCTATTTAGGTATAGCTTTTATCTTTATTTTATTTTCTACAACTTTAACTACACTATTAAATCTAGGGGGATATGTAACAGTTTACTAGCACTACGCTAAGATATAAGATTGTCGCTTAAAAGGCTCCAAGACATAATTAACGCTACCCTCGTATGTCTTGGATACGGTTAAATATTAAGTCATAGACTTTGGAGTTCGGGGTCTACTTTTATGTATTTAGTTCATTTAATTTCCATAGATTTAGAATTAAGTCGCTTATTCAATTCTCCCACACTATAAGCTTATAATCTATACTCTAAAGAACCTTATCTAGAGTTGTTAAATCGCCTTCTAAAGCTTTTATTGCATTTTTAAACGGTAGTAAAATTGCGATTATTTTATGGATTATGTCCTATTCGTCGCGACTAAGAGCGTTTACACTTATCTCTTTATAGTATAGATCTAGGAAGACTTAAATTATAGTCTTAAGCTCTATTATTAATTAGGGTGGTTTTAGATAATACGAATAAGCGAGTATAAAAAAATCCTTTATCTAATAGAAAATGTATAAAATATCACAATTAATAAGGATAAAAGTGGCCTATGCAAATCTTTTCTACCTAACTAGGCAGAATAGAACTCAGGTAACAGTTGTTACGGTTTTAGCAGAATTTGGTGGATATTATAGATATTGTAGATATTGTGGATATTATAGTAGGAATAGGTAGAAGACCCTATCTACCTCCCCCTAACTATATAATAGCTAAATACTTAAAGAAAAATCCCCTATCCCTTTATAGTTCTTCTTAAATACCAATTCTTTAAGCACTTTATTTTCTTAAGAGTTTTAAGATCTATTTATATTCTCTCCTATAATACTATATAACGTCCTCCTAAAAAAACTCTCTTTAGCTTATTACTTATTGCTAGAATTAAGATAATTTTAATTGCTATAAGCGAGAGTTATAGCTAGCGCTTTTATTGCTGCTCTTAAGACCACCACTAAAACGTAGTTATTAAATTTTTATATAGTATCTTAGAGATAAAGTCTTTATACTTATCCTAACTTTTTAGTTAAATTATTATACTATTAAGATCTTCAGTAATCTTATTAAACTTATTAAGGTTTTAAGCTAGGGCTAGCTTTTTATATAATAATATACTTCTAGGTATAGAAATTCTATTTTAATATCTTTCCTAAAGCTCTTTATATAAGGCTATTACCTAGGTATATGGTAGGGAGTGGGAAAGCCGAGCATAAGTTATAAGGAGAGTTAATGGAAGAGGACGATATGGTAAAGAGTAGGTATAGTAATACCCTAGTACTAAGACAAACCAATAAGGAGGGAAAGGGCTATAGGCCCAAGGAGCTTATAAGGAGGTACTAAGGGCTAGCCAAAGGATAGCCTTAGTAGCTCCTAAGAGGCCTTTAGGCGTGCACCTAAGTAAGGGTCCAAAAGATCCCTTATATTGCCCCCCCCCCCTGAATTAGGGCTGCCCCCTAGCCCATATACCCAAATAAATAAATTTCTATATATAAAATAGTAAGTAGTGCCAAAGCCTTGCTTATATAGAGAAATAGGGAGAAAGACTAGCCAAGCAGCCTCGATAAAAACCTTAACCTATAACCAAAACCCAGTAGGAAAAAAGGTCTATTTTAGGGTAGGAAAAGAGTATCTACTAGTAGGGTAAGACTTGATCGCATACAATTAGTCTTAAAGAGACAACCATATATAGTTAAGTCTTATCAGCTCTATAGCTGACAGCTAGAGTTTCTACTTAGAGTCGGCTTAATCGCGTAGGATCTTTAAGCTGTAGCTCTTTTATACGCCTTTAACTAACGTCTTAATTACCTTTCCCCGGCCGCATAATCAGTTTTTATAAGGAAGTAATAGCTAAATAGCTTATACGCGTGTTTCCTTCCTTCTAAATTATGCTATTATAACAGAGTTATATTGGCAAGTAGATCACGTAGGATCTTTAAGCCGCCGCCATTCTTAGGCGAACTGTTTTGTAGCTCTTAAAGTAACTAAGCAGCCTTAAAAAACCTCAACCTATAACTAAAACCCGGTAAAAAAAAAGGTCTTTTAGGAAGGAAAAGAGTATCCGCTAGTAGGGTAAGATTTAATCACATATAATTAATCTTAAAGCCATAGCTTAAGAATAAGCCGTTGCCACTCTTAGGCGAATCATAGCTTAAGGTAAGCCGTAGCTTATAAGATTACGTAGAATCTCTAAGCTAAAGCTCTTAAGCGAGCCGTAGCTCTAAAACAATCGCCTACAATTAAGTCTTGGCAGCCCTTAGGCTAACAGCCGGAGAGTCTCCAGGTTAGGCCCTAGCCCTTAGGCGATTATAAACAATCTAAGAGCCGTAGCTCTTAAAGCAAGCGGCAGCTTGCGAGACCACCTATAATCTCAATAAGCCGTAGCTTAAGGTTACATATAATCTAAAAGTGAGGGTAGTAGCTATAGCTTTAAAAGCTAGCCATTAAATAGCAATCGGATAGCCTCTAGGGTAGCTGCATCTCTTTAATAACGTTCAACCTTCTAATCTCTATTGGTGGAACCTACTTACGTTACAGCAATCCGCGGTTGGCCTAGAGTATTGCTAGCTAATTACGTAGGACTCCCCTTAACTCTTGCCAGAAAGCCTTCGGATAGCAATCAAATTACCTTTGGGTTGCCGTCAGGGCAGAGCTGCACCACGGCACTTAATCGTATGCGAGTATACCAATCGGCTTAGGAGATAATCGCGTACAATCTGGATAGCTCCTGACCTTTGGCCAGGTAGCTACTATCTGCTTTCATTCTCCTAATCCGTATCTATCCAACCATTATGCGAATGCGATCTGCCAAACGTCTAATATAGCTGCTCTGCAGCATACGCGATTGTCCTAGGAAGGTAGAGGACCTAATCCGTATTCCAACACCATTATGCGGATACGATTTGCCAGGCATCTGCTAGTATACCTACTCTTATAGTATACGCAGTTATCCTAGGTAAAAATGGAGAATTATAAAAAGTAAAACTGCTTAAGGGTAGCTAGCCCTTAGCTTGCCTACTGGCTACTACCTAGTAGGGTATAGGATCAGTTTAAATGTAAGGCTATTACCTAGGTATATAGTAGGGAGCAGGCAAGCCGAGTATAAGTCATAAGGAGAGTCAATAGAAGAGGACAATATAGTAAAGAGTAGGTATGGCAATAACCTAGTACTAAGACAAACCGATAAGGAGGGAAAGGGCTATAGGCCTAAGGAGCTTATAAGGAGGTGCCAAGGGCTAGCCGAAGGCTAGCCTTGGCATGTTGGAATTACAAGGTCATAAGGTCACAGCGGAGCTCTCTTAAGGGTCTAATTAATAATAGAGATGACGCAGACAATGAATATTGATTGATTCGTAATGCAGTAGATGCGGTTAATGTCTATCTAGATTGCATGCAGAGTTTGACAATACAGAGCTTAGTCAGCATCTCTCGCTAATTCTAACACTCCCCTATGCTGACGACGCTCTCCTCATCAGTCCCAAATAGGCAATTATAAAGCTATTCCCAAATACCTTGCAGGTGCCATTTGGCCTACATATAGAGGGAAAACCTAGTAGGCGAAAAACCCCTGTCACTTGCTCCGTCAGTTGCTCTGTTAGTTACCGATTCCTAGCGTTATATAGTGCCTCGTAAATTGGTCGATTGGTAGCTGTTTCGTGAGCATATCTCCAGGTTGATCTTTACCTGGTATATGTACTACTTTAAGTCAACCTTGCTGAACCATGTCGTTTTGTACGAAGAGGTATTGAGTCTCGATATGCTTGGCTTTCTAGCGGTGCTTTATATTGTATAAAAGGTTGACTGTACCCTTATTATTATAGTAGAGCATAGGGATAAATAGGTTGTCGTTGTCTCTCTCCCTTAGATCTCTCATTAGCTTCTTAAGCCATACTGCTAACCTTGCTCCTTCTAACGCCGCCATGATCTCTGCTTTTATTAAGCTCAATGCCATCAACTTCTGCCTTTAAGCCGTCTAGATCACCGTTCCCCTATAGCGTATAACTACTATGCCTTAGAATAATATCCGATTGTGTTCTGTTCCCTATGTGGTATTAGTAAAAATACCATAGCTAGTAGGTAGATCAGTTAACATAAGCTTATATAGAGGAAGGTAGACTGCTTAATTTAAGTAGGTGATTCCTATTTTGAGAGTGCCGTTTAGATATTATAGTAGCTGCTTACTTAAGCGGTAATACAATTCTCCTAGTGCTGCTATAAACCTAGCTAGCTAACTAATAGCGTAGCTAGTATTAAGACGTATATAGTTTAAGAGGTAGATTATAGAGCTAATAATTTATCAGTATACCATCGCGTCATTATACTTAAGGGGACTTTTAATATTAGGTTTTAGAATAGTACCAGCTGGTATTAGTAGCTTAGCTAGATTACAGTTATCTATTTTTAGCCATTTAAGTAGCTTTTTAGTGTATATTGTCTAATATAGCTTAAGGGTTTAGTTCGTACGGTTTTAATTAATTTAAAAGCCTATAAATACTTCTATAGGGCCTAGGTCTTTATATCTCCATTCTCTTAAAATTCCTATCTTTATAATATTAAGGTGTCAGCGCTTTTCTATAATTAGTATATCGTTAATAAATAATAAGATGTATACTTTATTTCCTATAAAGAGATTAGGGTTAGTATTAGCTAAGTTTAAGCCTATGCTCTTAAAGAACTTCTTAACCATCTAAAACCATTCTCTTGGTGCCTACTTTAGGCCATAAAGTAACTTATTTAGCTTTAAGTAGACGTCTTTTACCTTCTTAAGGTTAGGCTTAAAGTCTCTTAATAGTGTAACGGAGCCTCGTAGCAGGAACTACGGTGGACTCGTTAATAGGCTAGGTGTGTAGGTAAACAGGAAGTTAATAACGTAATAGTAACAAATAATAACTGGTAGAGTGGTTGCCCAACAGATTAACTCCAATTGTATTCTAAGATTCACTATAAGGAGAGAACTATCTACGGTAGGGACTGAGGTCCTTTTAAATACACAACCGTACTCCTATGAAATCCTCCCTTATACGTGAGGTACGTGTTATACGTATTATACGTAGACGTATACTGCGTACACTACGTACACTGCGTATAACATTATGTGACTCGCTTACTATTCTTTGTTATATAGTTTTACCGGCTCCATCCTGGACCGTGCCTATATTAACCAACTAGCTTCTTCCAACTCCTCTCTAAGTAGTTATAACATTGTACTTAAAGCGTCTGTAATACCATCTCCCTCCTTTTTATCTTTGTCCTTAAAGATTTCTAACATCTCTAAGTTGTCTACTAGAGGTATAATATCCGTCTAATTAACTTAGTTAATATCCTTACTTATTATACCTAAAGCATCTTCCTCTTTATAAGCGTAATGTTATGCTCGCACTGTTGCTGCTATACTATTGCTTGGTAAGATCATGCTATCTCCGTGTTTTCATTGTGCGAAAAAGGGGTTGGTTTATATTACGTTAGCAAGTCCTTTATCTTGGCAACCCTCCTCTTGCTTAGAGTGCACTAAATTAAACATTTAATTATCCTGCGACGTTTGTTCCATTTCTAACGCTAAATATATATATTCTATAACTCTTAGTAGTCTACGAGTTCCCTAAGTAACTTGTTATAGGGTCTTATGTTTAATCTACTACTACGAAGCTTAAGTCCAAGTTGGCCGCCGCCTATGCTAAACTTTACCGGTCTTTAAAGGAGACTGCTCTAGCCCTTAAGGCTTAGCGTCGCTCCTTTAAGACTTAATAAGCTGCCTTTACCCGGTTAACCCGTCTTAAGAAGGTTCGTAAGAAGGTCCGTTCTAAGGAGTAGAAACTAGTTTAGCAGGGTTTAGACGAGCTAGGTAATGAGAGAGTAACGTCTCTTAAGAAGGAAATAACTCTAAGTAATGTGGTAGTTACTCCTCCTAGGTCCCCCTTAAGTGACTTATTCTTTAGCGATCCTTCCTTGTTAATGCTGCCTAACCTATTCTCTTCTAATACTCCTATACCTTTCCTATAGCGTTCTTTAGATTGCTTAGTGGTTTCTAGGTAGTCTTACTGTAGCCTATCTACTTTACTTTATACTATATTTTATTATCTATATCCTTGTAACTAATAATCCTTAAAACCTACTATTTGTCTTCCTCTTATTCTCTATACGTATCTACTTTATAAACTAGTGGCTTAACGTTCCCGTGTACTGGCTCTAGTATTATAATATACTATATAGGGTAGACCTTTATTTTTACTAATAAGTTAAGTCTATACGTGACTTTTAAGATTTTAACCTTAACTGTAAATGGTCCTAGTCTAATATAGTCTAACTTCTTACTTAGTCGTCGACTCTTAAAATTTTTATATAGTAGCTATACTTTTTCCCCCTTCTTAAGATCTAGTCCCTTAGATCTCCTAGCGTTATAGTACCTTTTTATTCTCTCTTGTACTAGTTTAGCTATTTCTTTAAGGTGATTATAAAGACTTATTAACGTCTCCATTCTTTCTTTAGCTGTGCTACTCATTTTCTTTACTTATTATAGTGTTAACGACGTTCTTAGCTTATATCCGTAATTTGCCTTAAAAGGTAATATGCCTATCTCTTCCTATGGTATTGCGTTATACGCGAACTATATAACTAGTAATAACAATACCTAATTATTCTGTGCGTAATTAATATAGTGCCTTAGATACTGTTTTAGTGTCTAGTTTAGTCTTTCTATTTAACCGTCTATCTGCGGGTAATATGTAGTTAATATTATTGCTTAAACCCTTTATTCTACTAAAAATACTTCCTAAAACGCTGCTATAAATCTTAGATCTCTATCTAATATAATCTTTATTAGTGCTCCATATCTTATAAATACTTCTTTAATATAGATTCTAGCTATATCTTCTACGGATATTTCTTTTATATACGCTATAAAGTATCCCTACTTTGTTAGTTTATCTACTATTACTAAGATCGCGTTATAATCTTGTCTAGTAATAGGATCTTTTAACTTTAGTAACTTAACAATAAAGTCCTATAATATAACCTCTTATAGTCTCTCTAGTATTTTAATAGGTTGTAGCCCTCTATACGGCTTATACCTTATTAGTTTATTTCTTTAGTAATCTAGATATTTCTTTATAACTTATCTCGCTAGTCCCCAGATTCCTTAAATAATGTACTCCTCTTAAAGTCTTAATACTAAGCCTATAGCTCCGTTATGTCCTTATATTATTCCTTTATAAAACTCTTTTATAAACTCTTCTACTATTAACTTTGGAATATAGGTTACTTCTCTATTCTTATACTGCTCTAATTCTAGATCCTCTATTTATACCTCTAGGATCTTTTATGTCTAATTACTCTCTAGTAATTTGTAAACCTAACTCTCTCTAGTTACTATAACCTTTAGATAATTATACCTAATTACTCTATCTTAATCTTTTTACAGTAAAGCCCCTAATAGCTTCTTATTGTTCTATAGTTTAGCTTTTCTGCTTAAAGTATCTACTCTTATATTGTCTGTACCCTTAGTATACTAAATTTTAAAATAGTATTCTATAAGTATTTCCACCTATCTAACTTGTCTTTAGTTTAGTTCCTTTATTATTAAGAATCCCATAAGGTTCTTATAGTCCGTCTTAACTATAAATGGTTTCTCTATGCCTTATAAGAACGCTCTCCATTCCTTAAGTACTGTAACTATGCCTAGCAACTCCTTATTATAGATATTGTAGTTTAACTCTAGTAGTATTATCTTTTAACTATAGTACGCTATTAGATGCTATACGTCCTAATACTTTTATAGTAAATATACTCCTAGTATAAAGTCTAATACATCTGTTTCTATAATCATTTCTAACTTTAGCTAATAGATCTTAAGGATTAGTTCCTAGGTAAACAACTCCTTAAGTTCCTTAAATAACTTTCTTTACTTATTTCCCTATACCCACAGTTCCTCCTTCTTTGTTAGTCTTATAAATGGCTTAATACTCTTTAACTATTGTGCTATAAACCTCCTATAGTAGTTGCAAAACCCTAAAAATAATCTTAATTGTATAACGTTCTCTAGTTCTTGCTAACTTACTATAGCTTTAACTTTCTTTGGGTCTATGCTAATTTTTTCTAGTTTAATAATAAATCTAACAAAATCAGTTTTTCTAGTAAAGAACTCACATTTCTTAATTACTACTAGCATTTATTCCTCTTGTAGTCTCTTTAAAACCTATTTAATATATTCTCTGTATTCCTCCTTACTTATTAAGTGGATAATAATATTGTTAAGATATACCATAATAAACTTATCTAGGTGTTCTCTTAATACACTATTAATTTATTTCTAGAACGTTACTAGTGCGTTTATAAGCCTAAACTGTATAACTAATAGCTTATATAGTCCTTCCTTTAACTTAAAGGCTGCCTTCTATTTATTACCTTCCTTAATTCTAATCTAATAGTATACCCACCTTAGATCTATCTTAGTAAAGATCTTTATATTACCTATCCTATCTTAGATTTCGCTAATTAAGGGTAAAGGATACCTATCCTTTCTAGTAAATGCTGTTTAACTGTCTATAGTTGATATATATCCTAAGTTTTCCGTTTTTCTTTAGGATAAATAGTACTAAATATCCTACTAATAACTGCGATAGTCTAATATATCCCTTTTATAAGTTCTCCTGGATAAACTCCTTAAACGCTACTAACTTAGTTTTAGTAAGCTTATAGATTAGAAAGAACTTTAAACTAGTTCCTAGTTCTAATTCTATTTTATAGTCCTATACTATATACTCTAATAGCTTTTCACTTTCTAGTAATTATAACTTTTTGCTATACCTATGGTATCTTTTTAGTATATAACTTAAGCCTTACTTAGTTTCTTTATATATCGCTCCAACTTGGTACTATACTAACTTAGTTTACTATCACATTTTATGTTGTTAAGTATCCCTAATATTAACCTAACCTATAACCTAATTAATTTTTAGATTATATTTCTATAACTAAGGCATTTCTAGTATCGCCTTATCCTTCCCTAATGGTAGAATATTAAAAGATATCTTAACTTATCTCCCCTTAATAGTTAACTAAATAGGTTCTATTTTAAGATTAATAATAACTTCTCTATAGGCTATCTAATCTCCTAAAATTATTATAAGTAAATACAGGTATTTCTTTTATCTATATAGTAACCCCATTCTTTCCACTGCTACTAGTAATATGTAGTTCCTAGTTACTCCACTGTCTATTAGCGCCTTAAACTATTAATCTTACTATTTAACTTTTAAATTTAGGTATTAACCTTAAATTCCTTTAAGGGTCTAAGGCTCTACTACTAGTTCCCTCTAGTTTTATAGGCCTCCCCTTTTTCTAACTGCTGGCTACTAGATCCTATTTATACTTAGTCTAACTTAGGCTAATACTTAATTTATTTCTTTTCCTCTATATACTATAAATAAGTATTCTCTAGACAGTTCTACTACTACTATCTATCTAGGCATTTTTCCGTAAGGAATCTTCCTAGTTAAAGTATTAGGTCCCCTTAACTCTATACTTCTACTAGGTGCTATTTATACATATACTTAGCGTTTCTATACTTTTTTTTTATCTGGTGCCCAATATATCCTTATTAGGTACTTTTAAGCTTTATTTTTTAGTGCTCTATATATATTATACATATTATCTATATAAGCTATCCACGATAGTGTATAATACGCTAAGTAATCTAGGTTAACCTTTAGTTCGTTTTTGTCCCTAAGTTTAAACCTTTATCTAACTAATCTAACTATTAGTCTCTTATTTGTGGGTATTAAGACTTATTATTTACTTCTCTAGTCCCTAGATCCTTCTTCTAGGTTCCTTAATATTATAATTAATACTCCTTTAATATAACTTATGCGTTTTTCTATAATAGGTTGGTCTTAGATAACTTTTTCGTCTAGCTATATATAGAAATATTCCTATTTATTATTGTATTGTTGCCTATACCACTTTCTATATAACTGGTTTAGTGTATATAGTCTATCTATAAGAAAGTACCTTGTTATTGCCGCGTTATAATATCCCTTAGTATATCTTTCTTTAAATCTAGTTAGAATCCCTAGATTCTCTTCTTACTCTAGTTTATTTAACTATTTTGCTTTAGGCGTCCCTGCCTTAGGCCTATTAGTAACTCTTTATATAGGTACTCTATCCTTTATACGTCCTAGTATAGCTAATCTCTTATCTAGCTTCCGTTCTTGCCATATAATAATTCTTTGCCTGAACTTATCTATAGTTTCTTATTTTCTGCGTCTTGTAGCTAGGTCCTTAAAGTTATCTTACTTCTTAACTCCAGTATTAACTTTTTAATCTTTAGGCTGAACACCGCGTTTACCTAGAATTAATGTTCTTACTTATTCCCCAAACTTATAGTTCTTGAACTTGTGTCCTATACTTATTCGTTTATCTTTAAACTAAGTTACTACCCTTTTCTATTAGTTTTCGTCCATAGTAGGTCCTTAAGTATATCTTATCTTATCTTAAGAACCTTAAGCATCTCTTATCTCATCTTAAGAATCTTAAGCCTATAACCTTTTGCCTTTTCTAAGTAGTAAGCTAGTACTAGTAGTTATCTGCTTGCTTAATCTTCTTTAGATATTACTCCTTCCATCTTATAAAGTAATGGATTCCGTATCTAATAGTGTTATAATACCGGTTACTAATCCGCGTTCTATGGTGGTTTTAGTTTCTACTTCTATTACATTATTAAGGTTTAAGCGCTCCTAGTTAGCCTCTTTTTCTTTTTTATTATTAATAATTAATAAGTACTCCAACTCTATTATTATGGTTGCTAATCCTTGTCCGTATATTACTATAATATCTTAATCTAGCTTATAGAGTTAATTTTGTTCTTTATCTAATTCTCTAGTTCCTTTAAGTCCTTTTAACTCTAACTCTTATAGCTAATAGCTTACGCCATACTTAGCGTCCTTATAAATTTGGTATGCGTTGTTATAATAAAACACAAAGTATTTAATTAAACACTCCTTGGTCCCGCGTAATATACTTATATCCGCACTATTGTACTCTAACAACCTAGTGCCCTTTACTGTATGGTTACTCTAACTACCTCTATAATCTCTAGCGAAATAACCCTTTTTTCCATAATTTATATAAGCTCCTTCTTTAAATCATTCTTTTTATTATAGAGTCCGCCTAAACATCTTCTACTATTAAGATCCCTAGTTTGGCCTCTGCTCTTTAGTCCTTTAATTACTTAATCCTTAACCTCTAGGTTTCTATAGTTTCTTACTCTATTATCTAGATTCTTTAGTACCGCTTAGGTCTATTAGCTCTCCGCCATTCTATAGTTTCTAACTTTAGCTTTACCAATACGTGCTCTGCGCCTTATAACTATAGAACTCTATCTTACCCTTTCTTAGCTTGTTCCCTTTAATAGATCCTATTATTAATTTTTATTAACTAATCTATTAACTCTTATAGAGTGTCCGTATCTTCTATTAGAATAATTACGTCCTGGACTTTAGCCTTAAATCCCTATTTATACTATACTATAAGCGCCTTATTATTCCACTTAACCTATATTATAAGTGTCTGAAACTATGTTATATACTTAATTGCTAAAGTTCGCTGTACTAAGTTTTAAAGCTTTTGTTCTGCTATAGTTACTACTTCTAGGTTTCTAAATATCTATATTAGTCTTTCTACAAACCCGCTCTAACTAGTAAATATATACCGTACTTCTTAATTAGCAGTTGTTATTCTATTAACTTAGATTTTAGTAAAGTAAGGTTTAAACTACTTAAGTGCTCTTCCTGTTAAGAATAATCCTGTATACGCTATTTAGTCTATAGGTATTACCAACTTTGCTCCCTCTTGTATAACCGTAAAGTGTATTTGCGTTAGGAATCCTTTAAGTTTTAACTTCTCTCCTAAGAATCGCTTAATAGATAGTAACTTAACCTTAGCTACTCTAATTCCATTAATGCGTTCCTTAAGTATCCTATTATTATCTATTAATTAATTAACCATTTCTTATAACTGACCTGTTATGACTAGCTGCGAATCTGTATCCCCTATACTGGTATCTCCTAACCCTAAGGTTATAGCTGCCGTAGACTAGGTTGTGACTGGTGCTTTAGGTGGTATATTGTTTAACTTTGTTAATACCGTAACTAGGTAGTAAATGTATAACGGAGCCTTGTAGTAGGAACTACGGTAGACTCGTTAATGGGCTAGGTATGTAGGTAAATAGGAAGTTAACAACGTAACAGTAATAAATAACAACTAGTGGAGTGGTTGCCTAATAGATTAACTCTAATTATATTCTAAGATTTACTATAAGGAGAGAACTATCTACGGTAGGGACTAAGGTCCTTTTAAATACATAACCGTACTCCTATAAAATTCTCCCTTGTATATAAGGTACGTGTTATATGTGTTATATATGGACGTACACTGCGTATACTGCGTATACCGCGTATAATATCATGTAACTCGCTTACCATTCTTCGTTATATGGTTCTACTGGCTCTATCCTGGACCGTGCCTGTATTAACCAACTAGCTTCTTCCGACTCCTCTCCAAGTAGTCATTGTACTTAAAGCGTCCGTAACAAATAGGTTAGAAATCTGTATATAAATCTATTCTTATAACGGTGGGTTTAAGAATGTAGTTTTAATATTAATATGGTTAAGCTTAAGGTCTTTAACTGCCACCTTTACTATTAGGAACCTAAAGGTATTATATCGTACAATAGACGCAAATGTCTTAAAATAGTTAATGTTAGGGGTCTGCTTATCTCCCTAGATATATAGTCTTACCTTTTTATAAATTACTTCTCCCTTAGTATTGTACTTATACTTTAGAACTAGCTTACTTAGGAGTAATAACCTTCCTTCTAGTACTCTCCCCCTTATAATAGTATAGGTATACATTCTCTTAAGAAAGAGAAATTCTTTAAAGATAGCTTTTATCTAGCTAGGAGTATCCTCCCTTAAGGCCTAATCTAGCTTAATAGCATTAAATGGTGCTGTAGGTGCTTCTAAGGAGGCAGTATTCTTAGGTTCTAAATGGACAGCTTTTATAGCTATTACTGACTAAACTACTATATTATTAAAAACCCTTATTTTTGGTAACCTTCTAGACCTTATTCTCTGCGTATAAGGAATATATATTAATATACTTTATACGGGCGTCCAACCCTTTATATTACCTTATAGATTTAAGTATCCTACTTAATCTTAACCTAGGCTTCCTACTTAATTTAAGTAGCCTATTTAGTCTTAACCTAGGCTTCCTACTTAGCTTAAGCGGCCTACTTAGTTACCATCTAGCCTACTTTTAGTTTTTGCAACTGGAGTCTTTGTTAGCGCATTTAAGGTAGTAGGGGGAGGTATAGGTTAGTTCGCGGCTTAGCTTATAGCACGTCTTATAGCTTGGCTTATAGCTTATACCCAAAATGCTCTATAAGGGAACCTATACTTATTTACTTTAGTATCTCTAAAGAGCTTAATTGCTTACGTATATAGGTTCATTATTTTAAATTAACTACTCCCTTTTAACTCTATAAAAATATAATTAGGTCTTATTCTTAAATTATACTTCCTAGGGTATTTCTTAAGCGTATTAATTGGGTTAGTATAATACCTAAAGACGACTAGATTCTTTAAGTTAGGAACTTATTAGGTATATACCTTATATAGTATAATAGCACCACTATACTCGTTATTAAATGGAAGTGCTAAGGTTAGTACTCAATTCTTAATCCAGACAGTATATTCGACTGCATAGCACCAGAGTTTAACTGGTATATTTTCTTAAAATAGAAGTAACCTTATCTTGTAGTTAATAGTATAGATTATACGCTTAATTACGCCATTATATAAGTGCTTATATAGCGGATAAGGTTTAAAGTTAATCCCTTAGAGTATTAATTCGTCTTAAAATCTATGGCTGAACTCCCCCTTTCTATTATCCGCTTAAATTTATGCAGCTTTAGTCCTAATAAATCTCTCTACCCTTATAATAATCTCTTTAATATTTAGTAGTACCTCTTTAGTTTGTAGGGTTTTAAAAGAAATAACCTAAGTATAGTGTATAGTGTCGTCTAGGGCTAGGAGGTAGTAGTTATAACCTCTAATTAATATACCAATTCGTCCTATAGTATTAAAGTATAGCCCTTAACCAGGTATCTTCTTGCGCTTAATTATCTTCTTACTAAGTATTTTTTGAATTTTCCTAGCTAGGCAAGCTTTGCATATACTCTTACTAACTAATACTACTCTCTTTTTAAGCTTTATGCCTAGTAAGGAGTGCTATAGCTTAGCATCTATTTTACTAACGTTTGGTTATAAATTGTATACTTCCGCTGTTGTATTAAGTGCTTCCTAATACTCTTATAGTATATAGAGGTTATTCCTTATAATAGCCTTAAATATTGCTCCTAATTTATACTCGCTAGTAGTTTAATTGTCCGTATTAAAGGTAATTAAGTAGCCTTTCTAAGTAAGAGTCCTTACTAAGATTAGCTTAATTATCTTAAACAAAGGTATAAGCTAGACGTCTTTTAGCCTTAGGCTGCCAATTTAGACTTAACCGTAGCCTATAGTAGGGATAGTGGTCCTATTTGCAGTACAGACCTATTATAGCGTATTCTATCTCTTTAAGTATATTAGATCTAATTAGTTACCAATAAAGTGCTTAGTTACACCTAAGTTAAAGGCCTAAGCTAGAGATATTATTATAAGTATATTTAGGGTTAGGGTTAGGGTCAAGGTAGATTAAATCGCTGTTAAATTCTTCCTTAGCTATTACTATATTCCCTACTTCCTCTGCCTTAGGAGCACCTTAATTTTTCTTCTTAGCGTTGTTAAATTGGAATTATTTAAGTAGGGGATAGTCCTTCTGGTAGTAACCTTTCTAATAGTATATTCTACACTTATCTCTTTCTAGTTATCTTAGCTCTTTGCTTACTTAAGATAATAAGCTATAGCAATGATGTAATAAGGAATAATTAAATCTACTAGCACAACCTCTATCCCTTATTTAACCTTAACCTTAGTTTCCCCTTCTCCCTCTAGGTTTATCTTTCCTCTTATACGCAAGTGCTGCATTTTATACTTATATAGGGAGAGTAGTCTCTTACTCCTAAAGAAGGGTAATACAACTCTTAAGGTCTTATTTATCTTATAGATACCAAGTCTTCGCATTCTACCACGTGACATTACTTGGAAGGGCTAAGAGAAGTTACTTTTTAATATTATTGTTGGTAAGTGCTTAAGGTATCCCTTGTACTGATGACTGCCAATAATAAGTAGCCCGTGCGAGAAATTCTAGGTACTCTACATCACGCCCGCGCACGTTTAATACCTCCCCAATATTTCCCTTTAAGCAGGCCTTTTAATTGGTGCGCACGGGCCACAATTTATTGGACGCAGTTATCAGTGCAAGGGATAGAGGCTATATTAATTTTAAATCAATTTAGTATATAGATAAACTTAACGATTTGTATCTTTATAGGGTTGAATATAGTGCTGTAGAACTTCCTATAAAGTCTGGAGATATAGACCTCGTTATTTAACTTATTAAACTTCTTTATTCCTTCCCACATTCCCTAGATATTATACTCCTTTATTATTGTACGCATCTCTTCCTAACGGTCGTCTCCTATCAAATTGTAGATAATCTTGTTTGCTTCCCCTTATATTTTTGTCCCATTAGCTAAATTGACTTAAGCTGGGTCTTCTATACCAGTAACGAAATCCTATCCTTCTGCCATGATTAGGGCTGCCTTATAGGTGCGCTCCCAGTCTACAAATTTATCTCTATTAAAAATGGCGATTTTACCAGCCTTGTGATCATATATAGGTGCCGTTGTGGTTAAGGTAGAGGAGGTCATTTCTGGGGGTCAATATCGAGTTAGGAGTGGTATTGCTACCCAGGCTCATAACCTGTTGGAATTACAAGGTTATAAGGTCATAGCGGAGCTCTCTTAAGGGTTAAATTGATAATAGAGATAACGCAGACGATGAATATTAATTGATTCGTAATGTAGTAGATGCGGTTAATGTCTATCTAGATTGCATGTAGAGTTTGACAATGCAGAGCTTAGTTAGCATCTCTCGCTAATTCTAATATGGCAGCTCCTAGGAGCCCCTAGGCGTGCACCCAAGTAAGGGTCTAAAAGATCCCTTACGCTTTAACACTATTAAGTATAGGCTTATACTACTTTTTCTTCTAAACCTATTTAATATATCTTATATAATAAGCTAGATAAAAAATAAGCGTAGCGGTATAAAGGGGCAAGTTATTTATTTTATAGTAATATCTATTAGAGGTATTTTAGGTATTTTTAATATATTTAGAGGATTTTTTATTAGATATATTATAAGGGATCTTTTAGCCCCTTACTTAGGTACACACTTAAAGGCTCTTAGAAGCTGCCAAGGCTAGTCTTTAGCTAGCCCTTAGCACCTCCTTATAAGCTTCTTAGGCCTATAGCCCTTCCCTCCTTATTGGTTTATCTCTATACTTAGGGTATTACTATACCTACTCTTTACTATATTGTCCTCTTCTATTAACCCTTCTATAACTTATAATTGGCTTATTAACTCCCTACTATATACCTAGGCAATAGCCTTATATTTAAACTAATTCTATACCCTTACGGGTAGTATTTAGCAGCAAGCTAAGGGCTTCGCCCTTAAGTAATTTTACAATCCTCCAATTTTACCTAAAATAATCGCGTTTACTATAATATAGTAAGTACACCAGTAGGCGCCTAGTAGATTGCATCTATATATAAAGGTTTATTAAAATACAGATTAGGTCTTCTACTTTACCTAGGACGATTACGTATACTATAGAGCAGCTATACTAGTAGACGTTTAGTAGATCGCATCTATATATTACAGTTAGTAAATACAGATTAGGAGATATAGGAGACGGTAGCTACCTAGCTAAGGGTTAGGGGCTATCCGGATTATACGCGATTATCCCTTAATAATTAGTATACTTATATATAATTAGCAGTATAGTGGTATAGCTCTACCCAACGGCGACCTAAAGGTAATTTAATTGCTATCTAAAAGCTTTCTAGCAGAAGTTAAGGGAAATCCTATATAATTAAGCTTGTAAATACTCTATAGGCTAACCGTGGTTTACTTGCTATAAAGGTCCCACTAATAGATATTAGAAAGTTAAATATTCTTAAAGAGATATAGCTACCCTAGAGGCTATCTAATTGCTATTTAATGGCTATTTAAAGAACTAACGGCTGCTTTTAGAGCTATAGCTACTACTATACGCTTTTAGATTAAATATAACCCTAAGCTTTAGCTTAAAGATTTAATGCAATCTCTTATAGAGCTACGGTTCCGACCTAAAGACTCTCCAATTATTAGCTAAAGGCTACTAAGATTTAACTATAGGCGGTTATCTCTTATAGAGCTACGGCTCGCTAAAAAGCTTTAGCTCTAAGATTAAAGGTAATCTCTAAGATTATAGGTAGTTTTATAAGTTACTACTTACTTTAAGAGCTACGGCTCTTAGATCATTTATAATTGCTTAAAAGCTACGACCTAACCCAAAGACTCTTTAGTTATTAGCTAAAGGGCTACCAAGACTTAATTATAGGCGATTATCTTAGACCTATAGCTTACTTAAGAGCTATTACTTAAAGATTATGCGCGATCTCTTAGTAAGCCTTTAGCTTACTTTAAGAGCTACAGCTTATTAAGATTATAGGTAGTCTTATAAGCTACTATTTACTTTAAGAGCTACGGCTCTTAGATTTTTCGCGATTACTTAAGGGCTACGGTCTAACCGGGAGACTCTCCGGCTAGCAGCTAAAGAGCTACTAAGACTTAATTATAGGCGATTGTCTTAGAGCTACGGCTTGCTTAAGAGCTTCGGCTTAGAGATCCTATATAATCTCGTAAGCTATAGCTTACCTTAAAAGCTATAGTTCGCCTAAGAATTAGCAACGGTTTATTAAGCTATATCTTTAATCTAAAGCTATAGCTAGATTAAGAGCTATAGCTTTAAGATTAATTGTATATAATTATATCTTACTGTCACGATACGAGGTCAAGGAGGCTCTGAGAAGTTGTAGTATTGACTAGGTACACGACAGGATGTTGCACGAAGGTGCAAGAGGTGCGTAGGCACCGTGGCTCTATATACTGTGGGTGCCAAGGCGAGCCT
>Ga0307507_10003137_pt1 | contig 32875 bp, 11 predicted proteins | sample 7_EM_MG_FD_207223 | JGI IMG/M metagenome (GOLD analysis project Ga0307507, IMG submission 207223) | Populus trichocarpa ectomycorrhiza microbial communities from riparian zone in the Pacific Northwest, United States - 7_EM | ecosystem: Host-associated > Plants > Roots > Unclassified | place... | reverse complement strand
CTATAATATTAATTATAAGGCGCTTCTCCTTTATAGTACCAAGCTTAACTAAGCACTTATAGAGGGAGTATAAATCGGTGCATATGATTATAGGGATAATAGGAAGTTTAAGTTAATCTATAATTATCTTTAGGGTAGTTCTAATTGCAATTGCTATATTAACTCCGCCAACTATTCCGTATATCTCTAACACTAGAACGCTTTAAGTAATACACTTACTTTTAGTTAAGCTCTAATAGATAAGATTGCTATAGATTATAAAGTCATTCTCTCTAGTAAATTTGTTTGTAATGATAATTTTATATCCTAACTGGGAGCTAAAATCTTTGTTGTTTATAAATAATTTATTAATAAATACAAAGAGCTTGGTAGTAGGAAGATTAATAGGCATATAGAGTAGTCCCTAATTAAGATGGTTTATTTGCTAAAAAAGACGTTTATTTAGGGCAAGAATATTATCCTTAGTTGGTTTCTGGTATTAGGCGGCAATAGAGAGATTAAATAAAGCCTTAGGTTAATAAATAGAAGTAATATAAGCTCTATAAGCGCGTTGCTCTATATATCCTTACTTTAGAGAATTAGTATTAATAACGTTAATCTTCTTACCTTAACCCTTCTGGCGTAAAGCAATAGAATCCTTATTTAGGGAGAGGGTACATCCATTAAAGAGTAATGGTATTATTAAATTAAGCTTTTCCTTTAGCTTTGCTATAAGATTTACCTTTACTAACTTATCTTCTTTAAAAGCTAAGAATTGGTCATCTCCTAAAATAATTATATTATTAGTTTATATACCAATAATTCCAAATAGAGTTCCTATAGTTATAATTAGGAAGCATAGGTTAAATATAGAAGTAGTTATTAAAAGCTTCTCTTTATAGTGCTTACTATAGGTAGCCTACTAATAGGTTCCTACCTCTGCAATTCTATATAATGGCTTAAGCACAACTATAATTGTATCTTTAGGATATTAGTGACAAATTTACTTTAGAAGGTATGCTAATATTAAGCGCTAAAGGTGCGTCTTTAATTGGGTATAGGCCTAAGTGATATCTTATAAATAAACCGCTATTCTATTCTTTATTAAGGAGGGAGCTAGTATAATAATAACTTACTAACTAGCTTATTAAATTATAGGAGATTATATAAGAATTACCTCTTTACTATTATTATTATAACCTTGGATAATAAGCCTTAATTTCTTAAATAGGATATTAGTAGCTTTACCCTTAATTTCATTAACTATTCTTAATTTAAAGATGCAAACTTTATTAAACTTAATAGGGTTATATTTCTTAAATTTAAAGACTCCTCTTATAATAAGACTATTAATCTCCTATTTATTAGATACTTGGAAAGGAGCTTCTAAAGTTATAATACAACCTTCCTTTTAGAGCTGTTTTATAAGTTTAAAGTCAGCCTTCTTCTTAGCTGTTATAAAGGCCATTAATAGCTTAACTCTATTCTTAATAGCAGCAACAAATTGCTCTTTAAAATTAATAAGATGTTGGTGATTTTGTAATCCCTTTAGGCGACCTCTATTATATTATAGTTGCGGCATATCTACTACAATTATATTAGAATTGTGGTCGCCTTCTAGAGTATGTTAATTATAGCTCTCCTCTAAGGCATTTTCTGTGGTATCCTGTAAAGGCTTAGAACTATTATCTTTATAGTAAGGCTTAATAATAGTTAAATAGAATTAAGTAGGTCTATAAGGCATCTAAATAGTGCAAGTCTAGCTATTAATTGTAATAAGTTAATATAGGCCTAACTATCCTCCCTTTTTACGCTATACGCGTACCTTAGACTGGAGTGGTAGATTAAGCGTAGTTAAAGTGTTTAGGCCATTTCTTATTCCTAGTATATTATTAACTTGGCGTGTAGCGTAGAGACATTATACCTCCTTTATTGCCTTACAAATAGCCTCAGCTCATTACATAATAGAGGGAGATAGTGGAGAATTGTTAGTTATTTAAGGGTAGACGCTAAAGACTAGTAATATAGGTATAAGTCTATCTAGGCCAGCAGAATTGTTAACAGCTTTAACAGCTATTTATAAGGTAAGTTCTTTACTAGTATCCTCTAGTTCTAAAGAGATAATCTTATATACGCGGTATAATGGCGTATAATATTGCTCCACTTTTCTAATACTATTATATGCCTTAATAGGGACTTCCTTAACCTTAATTGCCATTGCCTTTATCTATTATTAAAACTCTATAGATAAGAAGTTCTTTTCTATATTATAGACGATTTAATTAGGGGGTTCTAGGTAGATATTAATTTAGCATAACTAAAGGGTATCCTATATATTCCTAGCTAATATATCCTTTAAGAATCGTGCGGCTTAGAAGGAGGTTAAGAAGTTAATAACTTAGAGTACTAGCTTGCCACTAAGATATATAACATTAATAATAATACAGAAGTTAAAGTTATAGTTATCTTTAAGGGTGAACTTAAATTGGCTAAGGGACCTCTGGTTTATTTAGTAATAGTAGTAGTATTTTATAAGATGCTTAATTACCTTAACCTTAACTTTATAGCCTGCTTGCTAAAGAACCCTAAGTAATTAATAAACAGATAGGTAGCCAAAATAATAGTATAGTTGGCGTAATTCTAACTTAGTTAAGTGGCTTTAAGCAATACTCTTTTCTAGTTAATAAAGGAGTAACTAGGGGTGACCCTACTTGCGTATAATAGGCACCTAATTGTCTCCCTAAATAAGTATATTCTTAAGGTTATTAAGCCTAACGCCTAATTTATCTATATCTTTAATACAAAATAGAAATGGAGTGTTTATAGGAATAATGTAAAAAGTAATATACCCTAAGGGGGTTTAAACCCTAATTATGCTAAGAAAAATTATAGTACCTTTACCAAAATAAATTGTGTATTGGCCTGCCGTTAAATGGTTAATCTGAACAGAGCTATTAAGCTACTAAAGGGCTTAAACTTAAGGTTCTCCTACTGTAGATACTCCTGCGGCTCTAGTATCCGGTATAATACTATAGAAGACGTTCGCCGAGTATCTGTTATTAAAGGAAAATGCAGAGCTCTCCTTTAGCTTATTAAAGATATCTAACTTTATAATAAAATGGAGCGTAGATTAGTCATTAAGAACAGTAATAGTTTGTATACCATTTACCTCACCATACTTAGTAAAGTATTGGTTAGGTAAGTAGTCCTTAATTTCTATATCTATAAGGAGCTGTTCGGTCTTATTAACCTTACCCTTAAGGTCTTCTACGCCTTTATATTAAACTAGGAAGCTTTAAAAATAGGCTATAGTAACTTTGCAATTTCTAATATTTCTTGTACTTTAATAGAACTTGTTATATACCTCTTTTCACTTATTAAGGGAGTGTCTAGTTAACTAGTAATTTGGCTTCTTATAAACGTAGCACTTCTTTTAGTAATTACTTTAAAATAAACCTCTACTGGGACCTCTACGGTTGCCTTATAGTTAACGTTAATTATACCCTCTTCTATATTCCCTACTATGGCCACTATATATTTGATTAGTCCAGTTGTAATTATATTAGTTAGGAATACTTAGTTAGGTAGGGTTTTTGGTATAGAACTATTAAGATTCTTATATTCGCATTATAGTACCTATGGCAGAGCGTAGCTTAGCACATACTCCTTTAAACGTATTTATAGGTTTATATAGCGCTAAGTTGCACTTAGAAATGCTATAGCATGCTAAGATAACCTAGTCCCTTAGGCTATTTTTATTTTGGTAAGTTTTGGTAAGGCTATATTAGATTTTCTAGAGTTTATTAAAGAGTAATTAAAGGCACTCTAAACAAGTCTTTATTAGGTTAGAAGCAATAACTCTCTAAAATATAGTCTCCCGCCATTTAGATATATAAAGTTAGCGATTCTTATTAGTCTTAAAGTGAGCTCTAGTGAGCTAAAGTATTACGTTAAAGCTATAGTTTTTACCCGCAATATGGTTATAATAGAATGTCGCTGCCTATCCCTTTAACATAATGGAGAAAGCGTAGTGGTACTAGTAGCGTTAAATTCTAACCTTATTACAATAGTTATAGAAGACCTGTAGTTTTACTCTAAGTATATTGTATAGTTCTCCTTTAAACTTCTTTTCTTCGTCTGAATATACCTTTATTAGATTCGTGACTTCTTGTAGTAAAGGCTTACCGGTTAGCTGGAGTGGAGGAGGTGGAGGCGGAGTAACTCTAAGTAGGAGGGCACCTTTAGGTAGGAGAGTAGCTCTAGGTGGGGGGTTAGTATTCTAGGGGTTTTAATATAAATTAAAGTTGCCTTCTAAAGAATATAGGTTGTTTTTAGGTTTCCATAGTTAATATATAATCTTAGCTTCTGTCCATATTAGTTCTTTTATACTAGTAATAACGGCCTAAATATTACTAGTAATTGGGTTACTATTTTTAGCAATATATACCCTATTCCTATAGAGAAAGTCTTAAAAATTCTAAATAATATTAACGTTGCTAAGTGCCTAGGTATTAGTAGTCTATCCTATAAAATCTTCCCTAAAATACTCCTATAGTTATAAATCGGTATAGCATCTATTTCAGTAGAATATAATATAGTGTAGGAGAAAGCCGTTAACTTATTTTGCGGTATAAGTTGTTATATTAAAGGCGAATTTGTCCTAATCTTTATTAATAAGTTTCGCGTGCTTAGCTACCCCTAGTAGTAAGGAGTCTTTCTAGTTATTTAAAGTAGGCGTAGCCATGTTTTTAGAGGGAGGGAAGTATTATTAGTGTAGGGATTATCGTTTAGTACGCGTTTGGATGTATATTTGCGATTATAGGGCTTAAGACTAGTTCTGGCCTTAAATTATGAAAACTTGTAAAGCGTGTTATTCTGTGTAATAGACGTAAGAATTCGTAATCTTAGAAAGGCTTAGGACCAGTTCTAGCCTTTTAGATCCTTAGATTTATGGAAGAGTTCTATTTAAGGTTTAGGACCAGTTTTAACCTTAAAAGATAGCTTCCTCTAGCACGAGTAGCACTGGTATAGTGGCTTATCTCTTCTTGGTGGAATACCTAGCTGCTCTATAGTATAACAGTGAAGTTAACCACTGATTAGTGTTGGTAATATAAGGTAATATCACGTAGCTACGGTTTATAGATAGTATAATAATGGTTAATTAATTCTTAATAGGAATGAGGAAAGGGATGAGGAACTTAAGGTTCCTTACTACGCTAGGGCCATATTAATACATGACGGTAACATGCCTCGCGTGACGGCAACTTGCCTTATTCCCGACAATTATATTAATATATTAGGCTTCTAATTAAGTTTATCCAGTTAATATATAATCTTAAAGTTAAATTATAAGAGGTATTCGGCCTAACAAATTTGGCGCTGTATTAATTATTTTATAGTTATAAAGTACTATAGGTTCTTATAGTCCATTAATATATATATTAGGAACAACAATTCTTTAAGCTTAGGACGCCATTATTTAAAGTATCTAATAATTATAAGTAGTTCCTTATTATATATCTTATAGTTTAATTTAGTAGGGGTAAGTTTCTAGGAGAGAAAGGCTACTAGATATAGCTCGCCATTCTTATTATATTATAATAACACTCCCCCTAGTATATAATCTAATAAGTCCGTTTTAATAATATATTTAAGGTTAGGGTTAAAGTGGGTAAGAATTAAAGTAGTTATAAAATAATGCTTTAAGTTATTAAAAGCTTATTTATATTTAGTGGTTTATTTAAATTTTATATTCTTTCTTATTAGGTTTACTAATAGCTAAATAGTTCCCAAGAAGTGGTTGATAAATTATTAATAGAAATTTGCAAATTTTAGAAATCCTTAAATATCTTATATATTACTAGGGCTTTTCCAGTTTATAATTGCGGCAACTTTTTTAGGGTCTATTTTAATTCTATTACAGGATATAATTAAGCCTAAGTATATAACCTTAGATATGTAGAACTTGTATTTTTTAATATTATATTATAAGCCCGCATCTTATAAATATTTAAGGACTATTTTAATGTGTTTCTAATGTTTAGAAAGTAAGGATAAGTAGATTAAGATATTATTAATATATACAGTAACAAATACATTAAGGAATTTATAAAGCGTATTATTAATATATTACTAAAATGTATCAGGACTATTCTTTACACTAAATGGTATTACTAGGTATTTAAAGAGTCCCCATTATATATAAAAAGCCATATACTTTTTATCTCCTTTATATATACGGATTTTATTAAAGGCAGTAACTATATTAAGCTTTATAAAACACTATACCTTTACTAAATAGTTAAGCGTCTCTTAAATTAGGGGAATTGGATATTAGTTTTAAATTATAATTACGTTTAGAGCTTAATAATTAATATAGAATCTTAAGCCTCCTCCTAGCTTTTTAATAAATAGTATGGGTAAGGCAAATAGGGATTAACTAGGGCAAATAAATCCTTTTTTTAGATATTTATTAAGGTATTATTGCATTATAGGCAGTTCTTCTTATAATATACTGTATAGCGAACCGAACTTTAGTGTTATACTAGGCTTAAATTCTATTTTAAAATTGTGCTTATTTTAGTGCGGGGCTAGTTAGTCTATAAATTACTTCTTAAACTTATTAATTAGGTTATAGTACTCTTTAGGCATAAGAGGTTAAGGATTAGGATATTGTTTTAATTCTAGTGCTTTCTTATATCTTTTATAGTTATAGCAAAGATTTTATAATCTTATCTTTTTGCTAATAAAATAAAAGGCGCGGCCTATATTATATAAATTTTAAGAGGTTTTAATATAATATCTTCGCATTCTTTATTATAATTAGCAGTTATGGCTTTATTACATTAGGTTAAGGTTTATAGCAAGGGCAATTTATATTATATTAATTTTAAATAGTTATGTATATATTTATAGGGCAAATGGTTTTTTAAGTAATAACTTTAGCAGTAAGTTATATAGAACTTTAGTATTTCTTTAACCTAACTAATTAAGGGGTTACGTTGTTTTAGCTATTTATATCTAAGTATTACTTTATATTACTTTAGGGGTATTATAAATAGGGAGACATGTTTAAGGTATTTGCCCATCTGCATTTTTACTAGGGCGTAGTATATTATTTTACTATGTATTAAGGGTTTACTATTAAAGCCTTATAGGCCTTAGGGCTTATTAAGTTTTTTTAAATTTAGGCGTTAAGTTTTTGTATAGTTTATATTAACAAAGCCTATACTAGTAGCTCTGCTGTCTATTAGGATTTATACCTTCTTCCATTTTTTAAGTATTTAAATTTTGTTAAGTATATTAAGGGAGTTATGCTGTATATTAGCGCTAGAAGAGCCTAGATACTTATACTCTTCCACTTTTTATCCTAAGGCGCGACTTGGCCTTAGGATAATTTGTTTTCTAAGTTAACTAAAGGTAAGATGCTTTATGGCGACTAAATATAATTTATAAAGTGGGTATAATTTAAGGAATAAGAGGAACTACAGCGGACTTTTTTAAAGGGGTAAGTTTAGTAATACTTTTAAATATATCCTTTTTTACTACATCTAAAGCATTCTCTATTTATGGCTTAAGTTCTTTATTTATTGGTTCCTAGGTGTATATAGAATTAAGCGGTATTAAGGTCTAGAGGGTTGTATATAGGGCTTTTAGGTTTTAGAGATGGACCACGCTTTAGGGTATATACCAGTTTTATAGAGTTTTAAATATAAGATATAGTTAACTTTAGAGAATAAGTCTGTTTGTTATATTAAAGGTCCTTATTAATTTATTAACATACTATAGCAAATTTAGATAGGTTTTTTAGCAGTTCTCTACCTACTAATTAGGCTCTAATCTTATCTAAAATAGCTTATTAAAGGGTAGTAACTGTTGGTCACATAGGGGACTCACCAATAACAACTACTTAAGTAGGTTACAGTGATGTTGGTTAATATGCTTATCTTTCTTCAAATAAGGAAGGGTGAGGAACTTAAGGTTCCTTACCACGCTAGTGCTGCGGCGATATATAACAACTACGTGCCTTATTCCCAACACTAGCAACTTTTCTTTTATAGTTGCTATCTACATACAAATAACGCAATTAAGCTATAATGGTACTAGCACCCGCCACATTGCCGTCCCTTGCCGTATTCTGCCGTATTCTGCCAGCCATAATATTCTGCCAAGTTCTGCTAGCCATATTCTGCTAAGTTCTGCCAGCCATATTCTACCAAATTCTGCCAGCCATATTCGCGCCTTGGCGGCCCTCGCTATATCTCCTACTCCCTCTTAACCCAACCTTTAACTCGTATATATAGAGTATTTGTATTAACAAACGTCTCTAGTGCCTTATTTAGGTTTGCCTTTGTTATTACATCTACTAGGTTATTTTAGCCATTAATCCATTAAATCTTAAAGAGTTTTTAACGCTTATAGAATTGCTAAAGTGCTATAATATTAATTATAAGGCGCTTCTCCTTTATGGTACCAAGCTTAACTAAACACTTATAGAGGGAGTATAAGTTGGTACATACGATTATAGGGATAATAGGAAGTTCAAGTCAATCTATAATTATTTTTAGAGTAGTTCCAATTGCAATTACTATATTAACTCTGCTAACTATTCTATATATCTCTAACGCTAAAACGCTTTAAGTGACGCGCTTACTCTTAGTTACAGTGCCAAGACATTAGTTTCCCGACACGCGAATTTTCACCAAAATCAACCCAACTTTGAACAGTCGCACAACGTCGCAGCAATTGAATACAGCCAAATGAGTATATAGATAATTTAATTGTAGTTAATACTTTATCTGTCAGCCCTTTGCTTTTCGTACTGCCTTTAGCCTTCGTTCTATACTATCAATTAAGCGCCGCATAAGGCGTTGATTAAGGGCCATCCACGCCTCCTTACACGCCTTAATTAAGCGCTATAGATCCTCCTTACTTTGTCCCATCTGTTTAAGCTCTAAATGAAGCTTAAGGACCTTCCTTTTTAGTGCCAGCCAAAGGTGCTCAATTGGGTTTAAATTGGGTGAGTAGGGGGGGAAATCTAGGGTCTAAACATTGTGCGTCTCCAGCCACTCCTTTATGAGATTTAATGCATGGATTGGAGCGTTATCCATCTAATAGATATCTAAAGGCTTATAGATTGGCATAAGACCTTCTTTTAAGGCCTAGACGTAGCTTTGGGCGCTATAGCCTTCTTTTGCTGCCAGAGGATCCCTTTCCATAGTAATTAACTCTAAGCGACCGTTATACCAAAAATAAGCATAGATTATCTGCGTAAGATCCTTTCCATTAGACACCTCTTTAATAAACTTATAATACCACTTTTATAAAGGTGTTTGGAAGACCCAAATAGGCTTTTTTCTAGAGCTATATTTGTAGGAACATTTATTAGAAAACTTGACTTGTCTCTAAGGGAATCCCTTATACTTTTAGGCCTAATGAAGCCTTAATTATGCTACCGCTGGCGTTAGCTTTGGTCTCTTCTTAGCGCGCCAGTTTGTAATATGGTATTTTTTAAGGAGACAGTATAAAGTTTTATGCGAAACGGTTAGCCCTGCGACTTAGCACTTAAGAGCTACATAGTTGATTTGGGGGTGTATACGTATAATTTAAATAAGCAGACGCTTCTGGTATTAAGTAAGCTTTTCGGGCTCTCTGGACCTTAGTAGAGATTCTAGCATATAGTGGTTTTTCCATTAATTGATTGTATTATAAACAGTCAACCAATTCACGCGATATTCTGCGGCGATTTTGAGCTTTGACACCCTAGCTTCCGACGCGGCAATAATTCCAGCTCTTGCAGTCTCTGAAAGCTCAGCTCCAGGCCTCCTATTTCCACTAATTTCGGTGCCAAACGAGCGTTGCATTGTGGTGCAGTAAGCTCGCGATCTTGGTGTTGGAATTTTAACGATCGCGATTTTATGTTCGTGTCGGGAAACTAATGTCTTGGCACTGTAAGCTCTAATAGATAAGATTGCTGTGGATTATAAAGTTATTCTCTCTAGTAGATTTGTTCGCGATAATAATCTTATATCCTAGCTAGGAGCTAAAATCTTTGTTATTTATAAATAATCCATTAACAAATACAAAGAGCTTAGTAGTAGGAAGATTAATAGGTATATAGAGTAGTCCCTAATTAAGATAGTTTATTTGCTAGGAAAGACGTTTATTTAGGGCAAGAGCGTCATCCTTAGTTAGTTCCTGGTATTAGGCGGCAATAGAGAGATTAAATAAAGCCTTAGGTTAATAGATAGAAGCAATATAAGCTCCGCGAGCGCGTTGCTCTATATATCCTTGCTTTAGAGAATTAACGTTAATAACGTTAATCTTCTTACCTTAACCCTTCTAGCGCAAAGTAATAGAATCCTTGTTTAGGGAGAGGATGCATCTATTAAAAAGTAATAGTGTTATTAAATTAAGCTTTTCCTTTAGCTTTGCTATAAGATTTGCCTTTACTAGCTTATTTTCTTTAAGAGCTAAAAATTGGTCGTCTCCTAAGATAATTATATTATCAGTTTGCATACTAACAATTCTAAATAAAGTTCCTGTTGGGAATGAGGCAAGCGGTCGTCACATATTGTCACGTGTCGCCGCGGCGCTAGCGTGGCGAGGAGCCTTAAGCTCTTCGCCCTTCCTCATTCTCATCAATCAATCGAACAAGCTTTATCAACCTTTTCCATCACTGTATCTACTTGAGTAGTATTGGTGATTTGCCCTATATTTCCAACACTGATCAGTAGTTGAATACATAGTCAACCATAGAGTAGCTAGGTTTTCGAACAGAAGAGATAGTCTTGTGTAGGGGTGCCATATACGCTTATATGGAATGGATCCCGGCGATACTGTGCTACCTTAGACTTGCGGAAAACTAGTAACAGAAGTGTCACTGAGTACTAGGAGATACTAAGTTGCGTCTATTACGCAGAACAACCGCGTTTACGAAGATTTGGTCGAGTACTTTAGGTCAGAAGTGTCACTGAACCTAGGGTCCCAAGTTAACGTCCGAAACGCGTCAAACGACGTCCAAAACGCGTCGAACAACATCTCGAATTGCCTACCTCTTGACAGCAAACCTACGAGATCCTACAAAACCGAAAATCCTACCTACCTTCGACGTACGACACCCCGTCGATTCTACACCTACTAGGGCGTACTACCTGCCAAATTCTGCTATATTCTGTCGACTCTAACTACTACCAACCAATCAGGATTTTCCATGCCCGGCATGGAAAATCGCTATTGGCTCGCTTACTACTAGCGCCTTAGCGGCCCCTTTGTATTCGCGTTAACCCCTAACGTTCTTCTTCTTCTTCTCCTTAGCTTTATATCTTTATATAGTAGCAATCTATAAGTGTATATAGATAGCAACCATAAAAGAAGAGTTGCCAGTGTTGGGAATGAGGCAAGCGGTCGTCACGTATTGTCACGTGTCGCCGCGGCGCTAGCGTGGCGAGGAGCCTTAAGCTCTTCGCCCTTCCTCATTCTCATCAATTAATCGAACAAGCTTTATTAACCTTTTCCATCACTGTATCTACTCGAGTAGTATTGGTGATTTGCCCTGTGTTTCCAACAGTTCCCATAGTTGTAATAAGGAAGCATAGATTAAATATAGAAGTAGTTATTAAAAGTTTCTCTTTATAGTGCTTACTATAGGTGGCCTACTAATAAGTTCCTACCTCTGCGATTCTATATAATGGCTTAAGCATAACCATAATCGTATCTTCGGGATATTAGTGGCGAATTTACTCTAAAAGGTATACTAATATTAAGCGCCAAAGGTGCGTCTCTAATTAAGTATAGGCCTAGGTAATATCTCGCAAATAAACTACTATTTTATTCTTTATTAAGGAGGGAGCTAGCGCAATAATAACTCGCTAACTAGCTTATTAAATTATAGGAGATTATATAAGAATTACCTCCTTACTATTATTGTTATAACCTTAGATAACAAGCCTTAATTTCTTAAATAGGGCGTTAGTAGCTTTACCTTTAATCTTATTAACTATTCTTAACTTAAAGATGCGAACTTTATTAAACTTAGTAGGGTTATACTTCTTAAATTTAAAGACTCCTTTTATAATAAGACCATCGATCTCCTGCTTATTAGATGCTTAGAAAGGAGCTCTAGGAGTTATAATACAACCTTTCTTTTAGAGCTGTTTTGCGAGCTTAAAGTCAGCCTTCTCCTTGGCTGTTATAAAGGCTATTAATAACTTAACTCCATTCTCAATAGCGGCAATAAATTGCTCTTTAAAATTAACAAAATGTTAGCGATTTTATAATCCCTTCGGGTAACCTCTACCGTGTCATAGTTGCGGCATATCTACTATAATTATATTAAAATTGTAGTCGCTTTCTAAAGCATGTTAATCGTGGTTCTCCTTTAGGGCATATTTTAGGGTATCCTATAAAGGCTCAAAACTGATATCTTTGTAGTAAGGCTTAATGTCACAGTGCTGTAATACAAGTAGGCTAAATAACTATATTATGGTATAAAGAGGAGAAGGAAGTGAAAGGGGGTATTATATACAAATAGTAGGGGCAGCCGCCAAGGCGCTAGTGGTGGGCTAGCTAATAGTAGGAAACAGTACAAGACAGTACAAGACAGTATACGTCAAGACAGTGCCGTGACAGTACTCCCCTCCCCAGAAGGTTTGGTCCCTAAACTAAACAGGTAACTTATTTTTACTATAAAGATATCACTTCTACTTACCGCCCTTAACTGAGCCAATAGCAATTTTCTATACTAGGCATAGAAAATCTTAATTAGTTAGCTTAACAAATAAAGTCGGCAGAACTCCACACCGCCACTATATAGCGCTTCTTAGCAAAAAACTGGCTAATTAGACAACTTTAACTGGCGGTTAAAGTTCTATAAGATCTTAACCACCACAAATTACCTTTATAGTCAGCCACGGCCTTAGCGTAGCTCTTCCTTATCTTATACCCAGTCTGGGGGTCCTAGCTTCTTAGGGTGTTATTTATAGAACTTTAGTAGTGCGCGCTTATACCCTTTTAGGGATTTCTTAGGTTCCTAGGTTTTCTTATTGTAATATTTTTATTTAATATAATATGTTAAGCCGTGCTCGTCTATTTGTTTATTATATATATTAAGGATTTATTTAAATTCCTACTTATCCGTAATATTACCGTTGTTATCCTTTTTGGCTATCTTACCTATAACATTATAACATTTCTCTTTATTAATGCGTGCTTAACTAGAGATCTCTTTAAGGAACTAGAGGCGGACTTTTAAAGTATAGAAAGACTTATTAATACAGATATAGTTTAGGAGGTTAACTACAACTACTCCTCTATAGGTAGCTAAGACGGGCTAGGGTCCGTCCTAGTTATTATCCTACTTCCTCTTAGGCCAGTTAGTCTTTATATTTTTAAGGCTAACTATAACCATATTATCCTTTTTAAATATTATACCTTTATCTTATTTTATATTAGCGTTGTCTTTATATTATTACTAGGAGATATAAGCTAGGGCTTTAAGCTGGGTTAAGATGCACTTAAAGCGGTTAGTAATAGTATTAGCTTATAGGTACTTCTTCTTTATATATATAGATAGGGCTAGTAGCTAGGGGCCTATTAGTTTAACGCCCAGACGTGGGTTATAGCTATAATTGGCAAAGAACGGTAAAATTTCTATAGTTTTATTAATCTAGTTATTTGTAGCAAACTTAGCAAGGGGGAGCCAATCTACCTAGTTATCTTAGGTAAAGCTTATAAAGGCGCGTAGGTACTTATTTATTACTATATTAATAATCTTAGTTTAGCTATCTGTTTTAGGGTGCTATATAAAGCTAGAGCTTAGGGTTACCTTTAGGCGCTAGTTTAGGCGACACTAGAAGTTAAAAATAAATAAAGAGCCTTTATTAAAAACAATGGTATTTAGAGCGCTGTATAACTTATAGACAGTATAAATAAATGCTTTAACAAGCTCCTTAGTATCTAGGCTAGTAACAGAAATAAAGTATCTTATTTTTATTAGGCGGTTAATAACAATAAAGATATATTTATATATTTTTCCATTATAAAGGCACTTAGGCAGGTTAACAATGTAGTTAATAAAGATATTAGTTTATAGGCAGACTGGTAGTTCTAGTGGTTTTAGGAAGCTGGGTAGTACTAAGTATAGGGTCTTTATCCAGAAGCAGAGAACACAGTCTTTTATAAAGGTAGCTATAAACTATAAAATACCTGGCCACTAATATGTTTAATTAAGGAGGTCTAGTGTCTTAACTTAGCCTAGGTGGCACGCAGGGCCTAAACTGTGTATATAGTGTACAACTTCTAGTTAGAGTTTAGGTAAATTAGGGACAAATACTTAATTCCTATAGTAGATTAGGCCGTTAATAATTAAACATTTAAATTTGTTATAGCGGAGCAGCTTCCTAATCTGCTTAGGCTAATAGCGTACTTTATAGTCTTCCTGTTTATATAGCGCAGCTAATATATTCCTAGCGAGTTTATTCTCTTTATAGGCATTCTTAATAAGCTCCTTAAGGGGTTTTTTCTTAGGCTCTGGGTCCATTACTGCAATAAAGTCTTTAATGCTCTAGTCTTAGGATTCGCTTAGTAGTTCTTCTAGGATAGTAGGGTTAACTTTCTTTGGTAGTAAAACGACGCGGTCTTAGTATCGTAGACATTTATTATTAGCATTAGCAGGTACAACGCCTAGGAGGCGGCTAAGAGCGTCTAAGATTATAGCTTTAGTGCTAGGCCTATAGGTAATAACAAAGTTAAATTAGGAAAGGAACTTAGCCCAGCGGACTTAGCGCTAGTTTAGTTATTTTATTATTATAAAGGTCTAGAGGTTCTTATAGTCTATAATAATTTTAAACGGCTGCTTAGTTCCTTATAGTTTAGGACACTATTCTTTTAGTGCCTTAACAATTGCCAGGAGCTCCTTGTTATATATTTTATAGTTATATTTAGGGGCTAAGTACTTAGCAGAGAAGAATGTGACTGGCTTAAGCTTATTACTTTTATTGGCTTAGTAAAGCACTCCACCTAAAGCCTAGTTTAAGGCGTCTGTCTCTACTATAGTCTTCTTTATATAGTCGTAATACGCCAGGACCGGTACTATAGTAAACGCTATTTTTAGGGTCTGGAATACCTATGCTTAATTAGGGCCCTATAACCAGCTAATGCTCTTTTTTAGTAGCCTAGTCATAGGCTTAACTACCTTAGAATAGCCTTAAATAAATTATTAGTAGAAGTTCGCGAAGCCAAGAAATTGCTATAGTTCCTTAGCTAATATTAGGTCCTTCTATTCCTATAGGGCCTACACCTTCTTAGGGTCCATAGTTATGCTATTAGTTAAGATAATTAAGCTAAGGTATTTTATTTTGGTAGCATAAAACTTAAACTTATTAATATTAATCTAGAGTTTAGCATTATTAAGTTTCTAAATAATTTTATTTACGTATTTTATATATTTGGCGCGTATTTTTAAGAAGATAAGGACATTATTAAGATATACAGTACAGTGGTTGTTAAGGGCGTTATATAAAATATAGTTAATATAGTTCTAGAACGTAGCGGGCGTGTTATAAAGACTAAATAGTATAACTAACATCTTATAGAGTCCAAACTGGGTAATAAATACTATAAGCTACTTATAGCCTTCCGCAATCCAGATCCAGTTAAATACAGTAATTATATTAAGCTTGGTAAAGTACTTAGCACTATAGAGTGCGTTAAATATCTTATAGATTAGTGGTAATGGGTACTAGTTCTTAATAGTAACTATATTTAGGCCTTAGTAATTATAGCAGATTTATACACCACCGCTAGGCTTTACAGTAAGAAGGAGTGATATAGTAGCTGGTAAGGTTAATTCACAGATAAAACCCTTATCCAGCATTTTATCAATCCATTTCTTTACACAGCTAAGTTTAGCAGGTAAAAGTAGTCTATTTTTATAATATAGGGCCTAGTTTCTAGGGATAATCTTAATTTTATAGTCCTATGGTTAGTAAGGGGGTAGCTTATCTATATTTTTAGGGAGGAAATGCTTAATATATTCACAGAACTCCTTTAGTAGGCGTTATAAAATATCTTCACAGGTTAGTCCTAGTTTGCCTTTTAGGAATTTTTTAATATTAGTATTAACTATCTTCTGGCGTAGAAACTCAGCCTTAGTTTTTAGGTTTATCTTAAGGAATTTATAAAAATAAGGGGGTAGTACTTTACGGGCTTTCTCTATTATATAGTTACCTTCTACTAATTAACAGAAAGACTTTTCTAACAGGTTTGGTACTTCTATTAGGCCTATAGGCAGCTCTTTAAGCAGCTATTGGTGCTTTTCTTATTTTTCTATTTCTACTAGCTCCGCTATATAGATCCTTATTACCTTTACACCTTTTTATTTATAGAACTGGGTGAAATTAACGGCATAAGTACATCTAATATTGTCTAGGTTAGGGCGTGTCTAGTTTTCCAGTGCTACAGCTAGGCTAGCGCGGCTTAGTTAGCCCTATATGGTATACACAGGAGACGGGTATAAGGTTGGGTATTATAGGGGGGAGGTCTCAATTGCTCTGGTTTTAATCTTAGCTATAACGCCTTTGGCTATTATACGTGCGGTTATATATACGTATAGTAATTAACTTAAAGTTAGGTGTTTTATTAGCTGGCCTAGGTTAAGTGGGTATATATAGGGGACTTATAGTTCTGGCAGTGTTTATTTTCTTATAGGTAGGGTAGTAGTCTAGTCTTCTAGAATCTCTACTTTGTTTACTGTGTATATTGGCTTACTAGTGTTAGGTACCTCTTTTACTATTAGCTGATAGTATCTAAGCGTTGGCCGTACAATACGTCCGTGTGGTGCTACTTGGTTATAGTTAGGAATATGCTATAGGAAACAGTTATAGGCACAGTAGTTAGAGTTAAACTTAAGCTTTAGGGCGGGAAAGTCTAGCCTTAGGTTATACTTTTTAAGCTAGGGTATTCTAAGAATTACTAGTATAGAGGGTAATAACTTCGTAACGTAGAAGAGCATAGATTTTATATAGTGGCCAATTATTATTTTTGCTATAAAGTAGTGAGTAATAAAGCTAGATAGAAGTCCGTTAGCAAGGCAAAGTGGTTTTAGGACTAGGAGTCTTTTTGTTATAACATTATGCTTTTTATAAGCAAGTCTTCGTCTATAAATACTAGTGCTGTACTACCGCTGTTAATAAGGCTTACTATTTTAATAAAAACTTGTGGGAGTGGGTTGCGTAGTAAGGAGAGGTAGGTCTAAATAAGGATAGCATTTCTATTACTATTCACTGTTCTAAGGTTAAGTAGCAGCTAGCTTAAAACAAGATCTAATTAATCTAGTAGCATAGATCTAATCCTTTTATTCTCCTCCCTGTATAGTTCTAACCCTTAGAGGCGACTTAGTCTAAGGGTTAGTCTTTTAATAACTAAATTATAGGGCTTGGCTGGTAACTATGGTCTTAGCTAGTATATCCTAACGTGTTAGTTTCTAAAGGTGTATATATGCTAGAGGGTACTTTACTAAGAATATAGCCAGTCTTATGGTTAGTAGCGGCATAGAGCACTTATCTGTAGTTTGTGTACAGGACCATCGGCTAGGGCTATATTAGGGAAGGGAATTATAGGGGTAGGTTTCTGTGTCTAAACCTATATCCCTGTCCATAGTTACTATTTTAATTTCTATCCCCTCTACTAAAGAATCTGCCGCGGCTTAGAGGGGGTTGGCGCAGTAGCATTAGGAGGGGATTTAGGTTCCTTTTAGGGTTATAAGCATCTTTCTAGTAGCTAGGTTAACTATATGCTATATAAAGTCTGTTATCTATACGGTGTCTTTAGATGTTATTAGGGAGGCCACCACTACTGCTGCTAAATTTAACGGTGTTAAGGTCTATTAGGTTATTTTACAGTGCTAGTACTAAGGTATTATTGTTAGGTGGTGTAGGTTAATAGCCGCTAGCGGTACTTAGCTTAGTGGTATTAAGCTTAGTATAGTGGGCGTGGTTTTATAGGTTATAAGTAAATACATCTATCTGCTTACTCTAGCTTTTATAGTTAGCATTGCTAATCTTACGGCTAAGGGTAAGGGCTAGGTCCTTTATTTTAGAGGAAATATTCTTCTTAAGTAGATCCACTTTTTATTCCTTAGTTTTATTTGCTTTAATTATTAACTTATTAAGCTCTACTTTCTAGGACTAGTAGTTACGCTTGCCTTAGATTAAGGTATTTAACTTATTTTTTACTGCTTGGGTTGTATTAATGGTCTTATAGTGCTTTCTTATATATATAAGCATAGACTTTTGGTCGGAGAAGGTCCATTTACTTAAGTTGTTTGGGTATATGCGTAGTATATTAAGGCCGTGTTTGATATAGTTATAGGCCTTATTTATTAGCGTGTCTGATATATAGAGGACTTTGTCTATTAGGGTCTTAAAGCACTTTACATCCCTTTAGAAAACGCCTTAGATTTTTATTTCCTATATCTTAAATTTTTCTTGTTTTTTAATTAGTGATTCCTTGCTATTAAATGGGTTTGGATCTTTTGCTTTATGCTTTTTTCTATAGGGCTTAGTTAGAAGAGGGGAGCTAATAGCTGTATTCTTATTAGCAATGGTCTGGGTAAGTATAGTAATCTAAGAGCTTAGACTTTGTATGGTCTTAGTATATGCAAGGGCTTGCTGTTTGTATTGTTGTATATATAGTTTAAGCATCTTAAGGGAGTTGATTCTATGCTGAGCTTCTTTAAGTTAGGACTTTATAGTTCGGCCTTTATTATAGACAGCTTAGAGGCCGTTCTTAACGCTAGTTAAAAAGGTTATATATATAGAGAGGTACTAGAAGGTTCCTACCATATTAAGGTCCTTAGGGTACTCCGGAATACTCCTAATTGCCTAGGCAATGTAGGTATGGGAGGTATCAAAGAGGCAGGCGAGCGCTTTGCGTGGGTTTATTAATGGGGTATTATCTATGTTATGGTCGCCCATTTTAAGGGATTTGGGTAAGGTAATTGAAATCTATAAGGCTTGCTGTAATGCTAAGGTTGTTTAGGACTATACTAAGGTTGTCTGGGACTATGGTATGGTGTTATTGGTTGCGCTAGGTCGCGATTACACTGGGAAAATGGAGATAATGTACTAGGAAGAAAAAGAAAACAGAGGTCACAACGGGGCGCAATTGGAGATACCATAAACTGTTACAGTGCTGTAATGCAAGTAGGCTAAATAACTACATTGTGGTATGAATAGGAGAGGGAAGTGAAAGGGGGTATTGTATATAAATAGTAGGGGCAGCCGCCAAGGCGCTAGTGGTGGGCTAGCCAATAGTAGGAAACAGTACGAGACAGTACAAGACAGTATGCGTTAAGACAGTGCCGTGACACTTAATAACAGTTAAACGGAATTAAGTAGGTCTATAAGGCATCTAAATAGTGCAAGTTTAACCATTAATTGTAATAAGTTGATATAGGCCTAACTACCCTCCCTTTTTATGCTATACGCGTACCTTAGACTGGAGTGGTAGATTAAGCGTAGTTAAGGTGTTTAGGCTATTTCTTATTCCTAGTGCATCGTTAACCTAGCGTATAGCGTAGAGACATCGCACCTTCTTTATTGCCTTGCGAATAGCCTCAGCTTATTATACAATAGAGGGAGATAGTGGAGAATTGTTAGTTATTTAAGGGTAAGCGCTAAAGACTAGCAACGTGGGTACAAGTCCATCTGGGCTAGCGGAATCGTTAACGGCTTTAACAGCCATTTATAAGGTAAGTTCTTCGCTAGCGTCCTCTAGTTCTAAAGAGATAATCTTATATACGCGGCGTAATAGCGCGTAATATTGCTCTACTTTTCCGACACTATTATATGCCTTAATAGGGACTTCCTTAACCTTAATTACTATTACCTTTATCTATTATCAAAACTCTATAGATGAGAAGTTCTTTCCTATATTATAGATGATTTAATTAGGGGGTCCTAGGTAGATATTAATCTAGTATAATTAAAGGGTATCCTATGCGTTCCTAGCTAATATATCCTTTAAAAAACGTGCGGCTTAGAAGGAGGTTAAAAAGTTAATAATTTAGAGTACTAGCTTGCCGCTAAAATATATAACGTTAACAATAATACAGAAGTTAAAGTTATAGTTATCTTTAAGGGTGAACTTAAATTGGCTAGGGAACTTCTAGTTTATTTAGCAGTAATAGTAGTACTTTATAAGATGCTTAATTGCCTTAACCTTAACTTTATAACCTGCTCGCTAAAGAATCCTAAGTAATTAATAAACAGATAGATGGCTAAATTAATAGTATAGTTAATATAACTCTAACTTAGTTAGGTGGCTCTAAGCAACACTTTTTTCTAGTTAATAAAGGAGCAACTAAGGGTGACCCTATTTGCGTATAATAGGCACCTAATTATCTCCCTAAATAAGTATATTCTTAAGGTTATTAAGCTTAACGCCTAATTTGTCCATATCTCTAATACAAAATAGAAATGGGGTGTTTGTGGAAATAATATAAAAAGTAATATACCCTAAGGGGGTTTGGACTCTAATTGTGCTAAGAAAGATTATAGTACCCTTATTAAAACAAATTATATGTTAACCTGCCGTTAATTGGTTAATTTAAACAGAGGTATTAAGTTATTAAAGGGGTCGAACTTAAGGTTCTCCTACTATAGATACTCCTACGGCTCTAGTATCTAGTATAATACCATAGAAGACATTTGCTAAGTATCTATCGTTAAAGGAGAACGCGGAGCTCTCCTTTAGCTTATTAAAGATATCTGACTTTATAATTGAATGGAGCGTAGATTAGTTATTAAGAATAGTAATAGTTTATATACCATCTACCTTACCATACTTAGTAAAGTATTGGTTGGGTAAGTAGTCCTTAATTTTCATATCTATAAGGAGCTGTTCGGCCTTATTAACCTTATCCTTAAGATCTTCTATACCTTTATATTAAACTAGGAAACTTTAGAAGTAGGTTATAGTAACCTTATAGTTTCTAACGTTTCTTATACTCTAGTAAAACTTATTATATGCCTGTTTTCGCCTATTAAGAGGGTGCCTAGTTAACTAGCAATTTGGCTTCTTATAAACATAGTACTTCTTTTAGTAATTACTTTAAAATAAACCTCTATAAGGACCTCTATAATTGCTTTATAGTTAACACTAATTATACCTTCTGTCGTATTCCCTACTATTGTAGAAGGGTACGGTGTCCCTCAGATAGGAAGTTACAATGCTGTCAGTCAGTCAGTCTGTCTGTCTGTCGGTCGGTTGGTCGGTTAGTCATAATCAGTCAAAAGTAATCAATAAAGCAGTCTGTAAGAAAGGAAAGAAAAGAATGTATTCCGGTAGGTTCGTAATATCCAAGAAGGAGGGAAGCCGAAGGCTTAATATATACAGGAAAATGCCAAGACACTAAGTATAGGATATTTTACCCCACCACATACCTCCCCTACTAAGAACGTTGTCCCCTAACGTTCTATACTATAGAAGAATAGCCAAACGAAAGTAAAGCAAAAACAGAATAGAAAAAGGAAAGCATAAAATAGAACGTAGGAAATCTCTTCCTCCTAGTAAGATACCTATTAGACACGCACTAAAATAAATACACCTATTAGCCGTACTAGTTGCCTATGCACTATACCCACCAGCGTCACTGGTTAAAAGTATAAATGTATGCACTAGCCGCCCTAATTGCCTATGTACTATACCTACTAGCGGTACTAGTCAAAAGCGTAATTCTATAGCCGTCTTTACAGCCTTGCAAAACTATTCTATAATATCCTTCCGTTATCTATAGCTAAGATCTAATCTTCCTACTAGTAACTAGAACAGTAAACCAGAAATAATAACGGCAGCAGTAACAGTAATAGCAGTAATAACAGTACCAGTAGTAACAGTAACGGTAGTAGAAATAGTAATAAAAGCAGACATTTAGCGCAGCAAAATAAAACAGAATAGTTAGTGGTAGAATACTCGGTAGAAGAACTTGGTAACAGTTAGTAAGTAGTAGAATATCTAGTAGCAGAACTTTTGGTAACAGAAATCTCGGTAGCGACAGACGGTTGATGGCAGTTGGTTAGTAGCAGTTGGTTAATAGCAGTGGCAGAATAAGCAGAGCAGCGGAATGGAACGGTTGGAGCAGCAGTTAGAATAGAACAGTTAGTTAAAATGGTAGTAGCAGAACAGTTAAAACAGTAACAGCAGTAGCAGTAGCCGTAGCAGCAATGATAGTAGAACAGTTGGTCTAAATAGCGGTTAGTAGAAACAGTAGAACGGAACAGGTCGGTTAAAACGGCAGTTAGAATCGAACAGTTAAAGCAGCATTAGGTCTAGAATAGATCGGTTAGAATGGCTGAACGGCTGAATAGATCCAGCAGATCCAGCAGTAAAATAGACCCAGCAGCGGTACATATCTATAACAGTAGAGACAGAGCAGTTGGTTGAGATAGCAGGGACAAAATAGCTGGACGGAATAGTGGCAGTAGCGGCAGCGGTGGTAGGGCAGTTGACCAAGGTAGCAGAGACTCTGGCTTAGTTTAATCATTTAGTTGGTAGTTCGATATTAAAACTCTACATTTGGCTCTGCGTCTGGCTGTGCATCTGGCTGTGCATCTGGCTGTGCATTAGTAGCTCTGCATTGTATATTCTATATCCGCGTCTGTGTCTGTATCTGCGTGCGTGTCTGCGTGCGTGCCTGTATACCTACTTTGACTGCTGGCCGAAGACTGTCTAATTGGTCGGCGACGACGTGCTGCAACTAATCGTTCGGTCATTCAATTAAGGTAGAAAGTCAGGCCGGTCAAAGGCTCTAACTGTCCTAATTTAGAGACGGCGTTTAACTAATCAAAATTTAATAAGGCCCTGGCTTAACTTAAGGTGTCTTCTGCTATATATATGACTAAGGCTTTGCATCCGTAGACAATTAATCAACACTTCCATATAGACGTGCAATTGGTCAAGGCTCCGCATTTACCGTTCGATCAAGGCTTTTTATATATAGGCGTCCAGTTAAGCTGCCGTACTATTGTCTAATCAAGGCTCTGCACCTATATACTCCATATCCGCAGACTCCATGTACAACTCCGTGCGAGACTCCGTGTAAAGCTCCGCATCTATATCTATAGGAAAGATCGTTCTGGTTAACCAATCCATGGGCGTTAAGACGGGCGGCAGTCAATTAATAAAGGGGGGTCAAAGGGAGAGGTTCCTATAGAGGCTCCAAAACATCAACTGGTGGTGCTTCTAATAATCTTCTGGCCGTGTACTGGTTTCCTGATCAGGCCTAGTACCTATCTATCTACCATTATAGGATTCTTAACTGCTAATTAAAGATATCTGACGGCAACAGTAACTAATTCGATTTAACTATAACAACATACAATCGACTAACGTTTAAATAGGGCATTAGGTCGGCCTGACCAAAAGCTATAGTTAATCCAACTTAACTACAGAGGCGGCGTCCGATTGATTAAGACTTAACAGAGGCTCTAGCTTAACTTAAGACATCTTCCGCTGTATATATAATTAAGACTCTACATCGTCTTATATGCTTAACCAGGGCTTTAAATCTATCGACGTTTAACTAAGGCTCTGTATCCATAGGCTCTGCATCTATGTACAGTCAATTAAGACTCTAGCTATACGGTTGTTTAGTTAAAGCTCTATATCCATACAGTTGATCAAGGCTCTGTATTATATAATTAAGGCTCTTAGTATCCTCCAGACGTCTAATCTAAACCTGTTCTAAGACTTCCTTCCTTATAAGCATAAACGGTAGCTTCTAGTAAACCATTTTCGCGGGCCTGGTGCCTTTTTAAGACGTCCTTAATAGCTGCTTTCTTCCCTTTCTAGGCCGTCCTTGCTTTTAACTCTTTTAGCACACCCTTAAGCTTTTACAGTTACTTCTTTGCCCCCACTACTAGCAGTACGCTCGCGTATCCTTAATCTTCTTCCAGCTTAAGAGCCTTCTTAGGATTATCTTCTACTTTTAGTCTCTTAATTATTGTCCTACTGGCTCCACACTTTATCTAATTCGTCCTTAACATCTTTAAGGTCATCCAATAGCAGCTTCTTAGCTGTTATAACTACCTCTATCACACATCCCTTGCCCTTGTGTCCATAATGCAGTCCTTTGTTAAGACGACCTCTAAGAAAAAGCGCTAGCTCCTATACATCCAATTCCTGTTCCCCTTATAATCCTTAATATAATCCTTTACTAGCTTATCCCAATACAGCTTAGTCCTATCTTTAGTCGCATAAGGAGGTTTAGGCTTAACGTGGTTAACTATACCCTATCCAATCTCTTATAGAGCATCTTTATCAGTGTCTCTTTATATGCTACTTTACCGTTCTATAGTACTTGTTTTCCAATATTATGCTACTATCCTTATATAGGTCCCTTCCTTACCGCGGTGTCTGTTCTTATTATACAGCTAGCGCAGTACTGAATTCGGATGGCAGTAACAGTTATGCTATAGTCATTTGTTATTTAATCAAGGCTTCCATATAATCGTTCGGCCAAGACTCTGCATACAGCTCTATATCTATATCTACATTATACAATCGGCTCTGTATCCATGTAATTAATTAAGGCTCCTAATACTGTTCTTATTGTGCAGCTAGTGTATCTGGTGCATTATTAAATTCTAGGGGCGGTGTAGAGTTCTGCTAGCTCTATTACTAAATAGACCAATTAGGATTTTCCATACCAGGCATAGAAAATCGCTATTAGCTTGGTGACAGGCGGTAAGCTAAACTAACATCTTTACAGTAGGTTATCGCGACTAACGCGTCGCGATCAAGAAAGTAAACAAGAAAAGGAGCTTTAGGAAATACAGTAATTAAGCAGATAAAATAGAAATCTTTTATACGGTTATTACCTGTATCCCCTCCCCCACCTTAGAACTTAACTGTCCCCTAGTCAAACATCCTATACCTACTGCGGAGCCTGCTGCGGAGCCTACTGCGGAGCCTATGGGTTAATGGCTGGCCTTAAGCATCTATCTCTATGACCGTCTCCAAGGATTAGACGGTTTATTCTTTTTCCTAGTTTTAGCTGTCTTATCTACAGGCCGTAACCTAACCTGGACGTAATCTCCTAGTTAAATATTCTCCTATAGCAGAGCCTGCGGCTTGACGGTTGTCCTAGTTGTATAGATATCTCTAGGGGTCAGGCAAGTCTGCGGACGTTGCTGGCTAAGCGTTACAGAGTCCATAGGCCGTACTTAACAGTAGTCCTCCTAGCTTATATGTATTTCGTCACTGTTCTTTAGTACTACTCCATTATGGAAAGCAGTAAAATCTATTTATACTATAAGGACCTATTTCTGTGTCTATCCTTATCCTTCTATTTTCTAATATGCCTATCCATCTGGGTCTATTCCTTGGTATATACAAAGCCAGTTCTTAATACTTTTTAATTATCCTTTATTGCTGAGCCACGGAAGTTTAGGTCTAGGTCATTTGCATATCCCAGCTACTAGTCTTCCTTAATTAGATAGATGTACAAATCCTTACTAAACAAGATCCTTAAGCCCTTAGCATTCGTACTAGGTAAAATAGTAACTTCCTCCGCATCTAAAATAGGTCTATAGGCCTTGTCCTCACATACCTTACTAACCCTATATGTCCCACTACGGCCGTCTAAAGGCAGTAGAATCTTGCGGATATTAAAAATCGTGCGGATATCAAAAGTCTTGCGGAGCAAAGGGAGCTTAGGTGCTGTTTTACCAGTCTTTATATCCTAGTGCTAGGCCGTACCCTTACACTAAGTTTTAAATTGCGGCCTAATCTAGCAGTGTTATAAACTTCCTTAGGTCTATCCAGACTTGGTTAAGAAACGGTATTAACTATATAGCTGCCGCAAGCTCCGTCTTGGTCAGTTTTAGACTCCTTAGCTAGCTCAGCATTTTATCCATTTCCTGGTCTACAGTAGAGGGTAACTACTGCTGCGTTAGGGCTCCTCTATATACACCTAGGTCTAAAAGCCTTCCTTCTCTCCTATAGTCAAGCTTATCCCTTTGCTGCCGTAGCTCCTGTACAAGCTGGATATTTAGGGCGTCTTCTTCTAGAAGGATATCTATTCGCTTAGCGCCCTCTATAGTCACTATCCTTAACTCTACGGCCTCCTTTAGTCTTTTAAATATAAGGGTACTAGGCTTGTCTGCTACAGCTCCTATCTTTTCTATTATATGCCTGCGGTATTCAATAGGAAGTCCTTATATAAACAACCACCCCTTATCTTACTTAGTAAGGTTTCCTACGGCTACCGCTTTATCTAAGATGGTAGTGAAGTCCTATATATAGTAACGCAATTCGCCTAGTTATTCCGCAAAAATTTAAACAAAAGCTTCCACAAAGTCTCGTATCTCTATGCGTTGGTAGTAGTCCTTAGTTTAATACTCGGTTCTAAGCTTTCTAATAAGCTCTGTCTAGTTACCAATTGTAAACTTAGGTAGGCTTTAAATCTACATCCCTATCTAGTAATTACAGTACTCTAGAAGGCCCTAGTGCTTCTCCTTACTCGTCACATAATATTGGGTGCATAGCCATTTGTACTACTTAATAAACTACAACACGTTCTATCCTATAAAGTAAGGAGCTCCAACAGTTCCTAGGGCTGGCATAGGCTAAACCATAACGTAGATCTTATCTTAAGCTATTAACTACTAGTTACGTGCATCTAGAGCTTCCTTAGGAGCTTATAAGTAGTCCTTACGGCTCTTATCCTTTGTCTGCTAAGGGTTATCGGTCCTAGGTGTTACAGGTAAACGCTATAGTAGACCTTCTTACATGGCTATAGTCTTAACAGAGGATGTCCTAGACAGCTATCCTAGTGTTGGTTTATACTTAGCAAAAAAAGTATAGGCTTCTGTTCCTTCTAGCTGCTTCTTAACGCCTAGAGGTCGGTCTTCTTAAGAGAGCATAGTGTCTTCATCATCTACAGCCACTGCTAGGTCTTAATACGTCCATCTGCTTTAGTCTGCCGTTGTTCCACATAATAGGGTACTACTAAGCCTTACGCTTCCGCCTATATCTGCTTCTTTATAGAATGCCTCTAAAGCTGCCGCTGATATAGTCCAGATAACTTAAAAGAAGATAAAGCTAAGCCAGAATAAGAGGCTTTTAAGAAGAGACCTAATCTTATATACTTACGACCTTGCTCGGTGTTGTCTCTATTCTTAAAGGGCAGTACTACCTTTTTTTACCGCTAGATCCCTTAAGTCTCGTTTCCATTTAATTAACTGGTTCTTAGCTTATCATCTCTGCATCCTTAACAAAGCTTTAGCTATGTCTATGCGCTAGTTAAAGTTATCTAACTAGCTTACTAGTTCGCTTAATGTCCTTACTTATATCTTTCCGAGACACTCTTTGGCCTATATATAGAGTCTAGCTGTCCCGCCTTTTCCAGTCTTTCTGTTTAGGGACTGCCTGGTTCCCCTTACTATCTGATACTATTTGCTTCTCTACTGCTGTCTTATCTGTCTGGCTGGTCGTTCTTCTGCAGCTAGTCATCCTTTTGTAGTTGTAATATATTCTTGCGTGTCTTATATATATATAGCACTAGACTTCTAATCTAAAGAGCTTGCCGTTGTCCCCACATAGAATGCTAAAATGTAGAAGGGTACGGTGTCCCTCAGATAGAAAGTCACAATGCTATTAGTCAGTCAGTCTACCTGTCTATCTATCGGTCGGTCGGTCGGTTATAATCAGTTAAAAGTAATCAGTAAAGCAGTCTGTAAGAAAGGAAAGAAAAGAATATATTCCAATAGGTTTGTGATGTCCAAGAAGGAGGGAAGCCGAAGGCTTAATATATATAGGAAAATGCCAAGACACTAAGCATAGGACATTTTACCCCACCACACTATGGCCATTATATATTTGATCAGTCTAGTTATAATCGTGTTAGTCGGGTTTAATTAAAGTAGGTTAAAGTTAGGCGTTAAATTACTGTACTTCTTAAGAACGTAGAGCGGTGCTAATAGACGATCTTAATTAAGTATATATTCCTTTGTAAGTACTTACAGGATTAAAGAGAGCAAGGTTATATTCTTTAACACCTTAGCATACGCTAATAACTTAATCGCGTAGGCTGAAATCCTCTTAATATAATTTGGATAAACCACGTTAAATTATCTAAAGTTAATTAAAGAGCTTTTAAAGATAATCGAGCCAAGAAATACCTAGGTTTATAGTAATAATTCTTAAAAAGGTAGTCTCTCTCTACTCTAATATATACTGCTACTTATTCTTTTCTGTTTTAAAGTAGTATCTTATCTTATATATTATTCGGTTAAAATCGTATCCTTTTCCTACTAAACGATTATAATAGAAGGTATTAGCGCGGCCCTTAAGCATAATAAAATAGGTGTTATAATATTAGTTAGGTTCTAGTCTAACCTTCTAGCAATAGTTATAGAAGATACGCAGCTTTAAATTAAGGATATTATATAGTTCCCCACTAAACTTCTTTTCCTAGTCCAAATAGAGCTTCGTAAGCTCTATAAGCAACTTTAAGATGCCTCTAAGTGGCGCTAGACCACGTTGAGATTGCATTAGAGATTAAGGAGGTGGGGATTGCATTATAGGCTACAATAGGGATATAGATCTTAATAGAATAGGGCGTGGTATCTAATTCTGCTATAGTAGAGTTTAAAGGTTATTAGACTGCAAAGCAAGGGGATCTTGCGCTTGCTTAGGTTAAGGGGTAGTAGTTAAAGTTACGGATTAAATTAGTGGATACTAGAGAACTAAAGACAGAGGTAGAGGCGATAGATGTAAAACATTAGAACTTATGCCTAGAGTAATAGAATTAGAACACGTCTCTAGTAGTATATTACTTGGATTCTATTATAAGTTAAGCTTCTTTATGGTGTGTAATTAATGCTTAATCTCTTATAGAGTTTATTCGTGCTCTTCTTTTATGTTAATAACATACTCCTAAATATTATCTCTAATAACCCCCCTATCTATAGGGACAAATACTCTATACTCCTAAAGGAAGTTATGGAAGTCCTATATAATATCCTTATTTATAGGGACCTATGTTTCCTTTATCCATCTAACAAAGTCCTCCTTTATATAATACCATAGTATAGTATCGTCGTATTTACTATCTTTATAGTGTGCTATACGGTATAATAGGAATCCGTTTAGGTCCTATTACTTGGTATTTACAAAGTTAATTATAGCTCTATCCTATATATCCGGGTTAATATCGTTCTTATACTTCTTCGGATAGGTTAATGCTATAATAGTTATTAATTCTATAGAAGTAGAATTAACGGGGTGTTGTACGTTAAAGGTAGGTAGAATTTCGGTTTTATAGAATCTCGTAGGTTTGCTGTTAAAAGGTAGGCAATTTAAGATATAGTTGACGCGTTTTAGACGTTGACTTAGGACCTTAGGTTTAGTAATACTTTTAACCTAAAATACTTAACCAAATCTTTGTAAACATGGTTATTCTGCGTAATAGACGCAACTTGGTACCTCCTAGTACTTAGTAACACTTCTATTACTAGTTTTCCGCAAGTCTAAGGTAGCATAGTATCGCCGAGATCCATTCCATATAAGCGCATATAGCACCCCTGTATAAGACTGTCTCTTCTGTTCGAAAACCTAGCTGCTCTATAGTTGACTATATATTCAACCACTAATCAGTATTGGTTATATAGGGTGACTCACTAATAACAACTACTCGAGTAGGTTACAGTGATGTTGGTTAATATACTTATCTTTCTTTAAATAAGGAAGGGTGAGGAACTTAAGGTTCCTCATCACGCTAGTGCCGCGGCGACACGTGACAACCACGTGCCTTATTCCCGACAGTAACTTTAGCGGCTTTATTCTAATCTAGCTTATTAATAAGACCTAAAAATTCTAAAAAGAAACTAGTAAAGTCTTAGTTCCATTATTATAGGTTTTTAAGTTTAGTAACAGCTGTATATTCGCAGCTAGCGTTATTATATATTTATTCTAGTAGAGAGATAAAGGTTTTAAAATTAATAAAAGTGCCATTATAGAAGAATAGATCTATAGTTTATATAGCATCTTTACTTAATTAAGATATTCTATAGCTAACCTTGCTAGCTTTAATAGGGTATTAATTATAGTTTATTAAGAGTTTATAACGGAGCTTGGTTATAAAGGGATATAGGTTATTTTAGTTTCCATTAAATATTAAAGAATTAGGGAGCTTTTTAGATTTTGTAATAGGTACTTGGTTTATTATATATATAGGTTAAGCTACTATTACTAGTTCTATGTTCTTATTTAATAGGCCAGGTTTAGATACTATTATATTAATCTTATTTATAGGTATTATTATTAGGGTCTGTAATATAAGTGCCTTAATATTATAGAGTTCTTTATAGAGTGCTTCTATTAATTACTAGTGCTAGGGTTTTAGTACAGCCCGCTACTAAGCTAAGGCGTCTATAAAGGACTATTATATTATAGTTAACTATTCCCTAACTAGGGTTATAATACTTATAGTTATTAAAAGGGATTTAGGTTTATTTACCATTTTAATAGTAGTTATTTTAACGTAATGTAATATAAGGGCGCAAAGAGGCTTTAGGGAAGATTTAAAGAAATAATATAAATTCTATCTAATCTAAGGGTATATAGCTCTTACTAAATATAAGACATTGTATAAAGAAGAGAAGGGAACATAGGAAACTTATAACTAAATATTTGGGGTCTTAGCAGTAGATACGTGGGCATAAGCCTACGCGGATTTTAACAGGTTTTAACCTAATTCCATTATATTAGTGGAATTTAGTAGAATTCGATCAAGTTAGTAGAATTTAGCAGGATTTAATCAACTTGGCAGAATTTGGCAGAATTTGATTAAAGCGTTAGAATTTATCTATTAAGTATTTTAACAAGACATTCCTACTATAACTGGGCTAGTCCCGTTACACTTAAACAGTTTCTTCTACTTACTGTCCTATATCTATAGTTCCTCCTTCTTTATAAGTCTTATAAATAGTTTAATATTCTTTAACTATTGCGTAATAAACCTTTTATAGTAGTTATAAAACCCTAGGAATAATCTTAACTACGTAATATTCTTTAGTTCTTACTAACTTACTATAGCTTTAACTTTCTTTAGATCTATGCTAATTTTTCCTAGTTTAATAATAAATTCTATAAAGCCGGTCTTCCTTATAAAGAACTCGCATTTCTTAATTACTACTAGTATCTTTTCTTCTTATAGTCTCTTTAAAACCTACTTAATATGTTCTCTATATTCCTTCTTACTTATTAAATAGATAATATTATTATTAAGGTATGCTATAACAAACTTATTAAGGTATTCTCCTAACATACTATTAATTTATTTCTAAAACGTTACTAGTGCGCTTATAAGTCCAAACTGCATAACTAATAGTTTATATAGTCCTTCCTTTAACCTAAAGGCTGCCTTCTATTTGTTGCCTTTTTTAATCCTAATCTAATAGTACGCCTATTTTAAATATATCTTTATAAAGATTTGCGCATTACTAATCCTATCTTAGATTTTACTAATTAAGGGCAAAGAATACCTATCCTTTTTAGTAATACTGTTTAACTATCTATAGTTAATATATATCCTAAGTTTTTCATTTTTCTTTAGTATAAATAACACTGAATATCACGCTAATAACTACGATGGTCTAATATATCCCTTTTATAGATTCTCCTAGATAAACTCCTTAAGCGCTACTAACTCTATTTTAGTAAGCTTATAAGTTAGAAAGAACTTTAGACTAGTTCCTAGTTTTAATTCTATCTTATAGTCCCATGCTATATACTCTAACAGCTTTTCACTTTCTAGGCTCTATAGTTTTTTACCATACTTATGGTATCTATTAGATAGTTTATATTCTCTAAAGGCGTGGGTCACGTGCACTGTAAAGTCTCTTTATAGCTTAAAGCCCTAGGGGCTTATCAGAAGGATATCCTCTTTAAGATTAGTTCTAAGAGGCTTAATAAGCCTATCTCTAATTTCATTATTAAATAAGGTCGTTTTAAGAAACAGAAAAGAAGTATGTAAAGGGACAGCAGATCTTTAGCTTAATGTAGGTGTTTGTCTATAAGATAGACAAGCACGGATTTCTCCAGAAATATAAGGCACGCTTAGTAGTATATAGAAATTAATAGGCCCCAGGAGACCTACCTATAAGAGCTACTATATTAGCTAGTACAACCTTCCAAACCCTTATGGTGATTACCACAAAATTCGACCTGGAGATGACACAGATAGATGCAGTTAATATATTTGTCTATTGTGATCTTAATGAGATCGTCTATATAAGGCTACCGCTAGGGTTTAATAAGGGAAAGAAAGACAAAGTACTGCGCTTAAGAAAAGCCTTGTACGGACTATAATGATCACCACTATTATGGCAGAAGAATCTCACGAGCTCATTAAATAAATTGGGCTTTAAAAAGGTACCTTAGGAGCCATATGTTATGCTAAAAGGTAGAATAGTTGTCTTCTTCTATATTAACAATATTGTCTTCTGTTACCGAAAGATAGATGAGAAGAAAGCTTAAGAAGTAATTAAGGAGCTATATAAAGAATACTAGATAAGTATCTTTAGCGAGCTAAAATGGTTCCTAGGAATCTATATGCTATATAATTGTAGCTAGAGGCTCCTATAGCTATTCCAGGAAGCCTATATTAAGAAGATAGCTAACTAGTATAAAATAGATTTTAGAGGGCGTCTTCTAGATACTTCTATGGTAGAATTGGAACTCCTCCCTATTAATCACTGATTAATCCGTCTGACGCTTCCGTCCTTTAATATAGACCTACTAGTCCGTCCTATGTCCCTACTAAGAGAAGCAGCTTCTACGATGCTATATTAGAGAAAAATGGGTTTAATACTTTATGCAGCCACTATAACGC
>Ga0307507_10003136_pt1 | contig 32875 bp, 10 predicted proteins | sample 7_EM_MG_FD_207223 | JGI IMG/M metagenome (GOLD analysis project Ga0307507, IMG submission 207223) | Populus trichocarpa ectomycorrhiza microbial communities from riparian zone in the Pacific Northwest, United States - 7_EM | ecosystem: Host-associated > Plants > Roots > Unclassified | place... | reverse complement strand
TAACGGGAAGGCTAAAATAGGCCCTAAATAGTGCCTTGGCTTCCTTTACCGCCTACTAAGCCGCCGCCGATCAAAAATATTCGGACAGTAAAGTTACTGCCAAGAGTTACTGTCCGGATCCTGTCCGGTCGGATTGGGCCGCGTGTGCTATGACCTTTCTTGCAAGGGGAATGACGAAGACCATTCGCGACAACTCATTCAATCTCACAACAAATTCGGCGATTGGAGATACCTATGTTGGCCAACCAGTAGTTACCGTCAGCTGGATATGGATCATTCCGGCTGTGGGGCTCTGGCTCCTCAGCACCACCACCCTGATAGGTACCGCCTGGAAAACTCGTCGTACGAGAGTAAAGACATGGCGAGGGAATCCGCTGGCATTAGTGTTTTTGGGTCTTGGGAGAAAGGAGCTGGAGGAGGTAAAGCAGCATGGGTTGACAGAAGATGGCCTGGTTAAGAAAGCCGAGGCATTGAAAGTTCAGCTACGCTTTACGGACAGGCAGGCGGAGCTAGTTCACGCCTAATGCTGAGCGAGGCTAGGCCTTATTGACCAATGGTGGGCATTGTCTGCCGAAAGGAGGTGACTTGTTCTGAGTAAAGCGTCCTGAGTAAAGCGTCCTGAGGCTTGCACAGGTCATGGTTTGACTGCAAGGCTTTTACATTGAGCGTACTCTGGGTTTCCTCTTAAGACTACCGGAGGTAGAAATGATTTGGAGGAGGTTCGTGAGTATTTGTAACATGTCGCCTAGATACGCAAAATATTAGGTACGCGGGGAACCAAACATAGACATACTGTTTGTTTCGAATGTCGGTGAAGATATCTTCTGGTGGTATGGGTCACTTGTTTCTGGGTTACGCTAATATATATTCCCCTTTACGAAAAAATTAATTAACTGCTGGGAATTAAACCAAATACACGTGTCGACCTGAATCGGAGTTCCTTACTACCATCTTACTACTGTCTTCAAGACTACACCACCTCGTCAATTCCGGTTGTTAGCGCTTTTGATTAAGCCACCAACTAACACGAATTCAGTCTATCCGGCTTGGCAGCTGAATATCAGAAAGAGACTGCCGAACAACCTCACCTGACAGTCAATTTGAAGCTTTTCGACGCCTCTGCCAGTCGCATCGTGATCAGGTGAGGTGGTAAACTCCACGCGGTAAGAAACCTGACTCAGGAAGTCTACTAAACAACGCGTCTTCTAGTTTCCTACCCCTCTTCTAAGCCGCCGACGCGTTATTTGTAACAATCCTCAACTTCCTGAAGCCTCTATCACGACCTTTGCCTTATTCTTCTGTTCTAGCGTCTAAATAACCTTTTTGGTGGTAACAAAGTTTAAAAATAGCTTGCTTTCGTCCCAGGTAACTTCGTAGAAGTTAGAAATAGGCCCTTAGATGGATTAATCACGCTGTTAAGACGGATATTAATGGCGGTGGTCACGGATGAAGTTTCTGAGTTTGGATGAATATTAAGTCTTACCGTGATCGTGAGGGACCTTAGATGGCTCTGCAGATTTAAGTATAAAGATGTTTATCTACGCCTAGTATAAGTTAATACCATTCTTACCATTTTTTATACTAAATTTGTATATTCCTATAACAAGTTCTAACTAAAATCTTTCAGATTCTATCCTCAAAGGTATCCACTATACCTTCTCCTGGGTACGATCCTTCCCGTACAGAAGGAACTCCAGAACCTACGTTAATAAAAGAAGCAATGCAAGCAGCCATTGAATCTGAATGGGAGAATCTGGAGGCCTGCTACTTTAAGGATCTGGTTACTTCTATGCCTGCACGCCTTCAGGCAGTAATTAAAGCAGAAGGGGGACCTACCAAGTGGTAGAGGACAGTAGAAAGCTTGGAGGACGATCAGGATCTTAAAGGACGATTAGGAGCTTAGAGGAGACATTTAGACACTTGTTTGATTGCTAAGCGTTAATTTTAACACTCACTTAACTACTGTAACTTCAGAAATATTCGTATATAGGCAATCTACTATACAATTATTAGTTTTAAAAAGCTTCATAAATTTTTAATATTGAGGTCTTTTAAAGCTCACTGCCAAGACGGGGAAACTCATACTAATCTATATGAGGATTTCCGCCCGAGAGGCGTCACTAGTAAGGCGCTAACAACCGGAATTGACGAGGTGGTGTAGAACCCTATGTCTCACTACCCCACTACTTACCTCGTATGTCTCATCGAATGTCTCATCGAATGTTTCATTACCTGTTTCTACCGATTGAATAACGACTACGTCGTCATTCTATTTGCCACCTATTTTATGTATATAGAGAGCTTCTAGAGCTCTCTTTAATAAACAAAGTTCTCATACCTTATTGTCCGGTCGACAACTCGGGACTAGAGCAAAGAGCAAGAGCTACCACATACGGTCATGTAACTAATACTAACACAAATTAGACAAAAAAGATAGAATTTGTAGTGCAAGTTTGGCTTTTCTATATTAATACTCGGTCGCCTAGCTACGGTTGTTAGCAGGATTGCGAAAAGCCTCTCTACACAACGGGCAGGATTAATAAGTACACGAGTTAAACAATAACTCACTATCCATCAAAGCTGAATAATGTTAAATGACGGCAACGACAGCAGTGATTGGAGCTTTCGCCTACTTCGACACCGAGAAGCGGTACACTCCTCGGAATGAGAATATGGCATTTGCTTTCACCTAAGCCAGGGGTTGGTAGAGAGGTAGAGAAGTAGAGAAATTACTTGTCGGCTAAGATGGTTTCATCAATCTAAGAACTCTCAATCCCCTTAAAAGCGCCCGTAACAACGTGACCAGCAAATGAGTCCAGCGCTGATCAGCCTTAAGTCGGATTGGAGAAGTCCCGTCTGGGTATCGTGGATCACGAATGGATCCAATGAAACCATTAACGGCAGTCAAGTCCAGCTTTCCTGCGATAAACTTGCTCCAGGGATCTGGGATAAAGTCTAACTGCAACTTTCCGTCCTTCTGGTACACCCACGCAAGAATAGAAATATCTCTGACTTTCTCGCATTCCTTCCCAATAGCTGTATAGCGACGGGCCTAGTTGTGACATTCAGTAAAAGATCTGCAACGATCATCAGGCATACGCACTCTTTCGAATTGTACATTATCTAGGTGAAAGTCCGATGATCGACCGTCTGGGCTGGCTTTAACTTCTACATGGTATGTAGGAGGATTTGCATTCCATCTGCCGGCTTCGTTATACCCACCACGGACAAGGGTATACGTGAATATGCATTGAGGATCTGGGAAGGTGAATGTGGCTGCGGGGAGTTTGGTCTCCCTGTATTTAGAATAGCCTGCCCGCGAACGATGTTTACTCGTCCAGTGCTGCTCTGGGTCGTATTCGCTATTCAAAGAGACGAGTGTTTGAAGTTTATCATGCACCTAGCTATCCATTAGCGTGGCTAACCCAACTTACAACTTTAACACCCGAGGGACACTACCAGTTTTTCAGCATTGAAGGTGGTCGTGGAATCCACCTTGGGAATGCGAGTACTAGCAAAGTTGGGGGAAGTGGGGCCTGCAATCCACACATTTGCCCAGCTTTCACTTTGTAGTCGCTCCTGCAATGCTTGCGGAATCTTTGGACCTACTGTCGCCGGAGATCTGGAACGACTAAGACTCTGCAGTCTGACGGATCCATTCGCGAGGTCCAGGACATGAACGTTGCCAGCAAGAAGGCCCTCTATGACCTCTAGTATGGCATCCCAATCTTTACCTGTCGCCGAGCCTCCATTACCACGACCACCGCGCCCTGAAGCGCTTGTACGAGGCGGCCGATGGAAGTGCTGTCGATTGTTTCTCTTCGCCTCTTCGTCAAGCTCCTCGTCGGTTACAAGCTCAGGCACCCTTGCACGATCTAGGATATCAATGATCTCGTTGGTGTCATCTTCATCAAGAATCTGGCTGAGCAGATACTGCAGGTCGTGACGTTTTAAAGTAGTGTTGTTCATGCCGCAGAAATTGTACAGTCGGTCCACAAGTTCGCGTTTTGACTTTGAGGTGCTAACGAAACCCTGAGCGAAATACAATTGCAGAGCATCGTTGCTTGAGTTCAATGCAACGCAACCGGCCTCTGATTGTCCGTGAATCGTACGGCCCTCGAATGTGATGGACCAATTCTGCCTGACCTCTGGGGCTTTGAAAACTGTCACAGCCCTTAGCTCCCGAAAGATCTTCCGGCGGTTGATCTCGGTGTCTGGGACGAGCCTGGTAGAGTGAGTACTTTTCTTGAGACGAGCTTTGCGATATATACAAACCGAAGTATAAAGTTTGCCTTCTTACGAAGAGCATCTTGGTATGATGGCCAAGGCATCTCGTTGCCGACTACTCGAGCAGTGCAATCTGCCACATTTGATAACTTCCGTATTTCGGCCTTTGCCACTTTGAAGACCCGCTTGAGGCGACCGACATCGCTAACATCGAGAGCAAGCAAGGGTAACCTGCCTTGAAAACTCCTCGCAAGATGAGCGGAATCGGCAATGAACCACTCTGTTGAGGAATTGCTAGACCGTAATAGACTGAAACCCGAGCTTTCGCTAATTGTCCGAACAGGAAAGATTGACCTCGTGTGCAAAGGCTCCGCTGTGGTTGCAGGGACTTCATCTTTCAGATCTTTGATGTGCTTCTCTAGTTCTAGGAATACATCCCTTATGTAGCCCAGGTTAACTGAACGGGTGAACTGTTGCGTCTCCTATAGTATATTTAGAACCGTTACTAAATCCTAATTTATAATCTTTAGGAAAGTTTTAATTGTTATATTATATCCTAGCTAAAGGTACTCTGAAACCTAGACAGTTACGATTTCGTCATCATCATTGAGATATCGCTTCAAAATCAAGTCCCCCCACACATTGTCCTCCAGATCTTCCCCATCAGAGGATAAGATGGACGCTGGGATGCTCTCGTATTGGAGGCGGTTGATGCATCCCAGTTGTCCAAACAAAATGCCAACTCTTTCATTTGGAATCTTGGACTTCGGGACGACCCAAGCTAAAGCTCGAATTATAACGGCCTGGTTTGACAAGGCAACAACCATATCGACCTGAACCTGGGTAGCATCTACTGTGCGATAGGGATCGTGGATTGGTTTCTTGAGGTATTCCTGAAAGGATTCCGGCAAGAGGTCTAGGGCAATGATCGTTCGGTGTGCACCGGTGTCCCAAAGCATTTCGACCCGGGCGAACTCCACGGCTTCGTTGTCCGATTCCTCGTCAATGCCGTTCAGGGATATGCTGCCGGTAATAACTGGTAGGGTTCTTTCAGCAATATCAGCTCGAATAGTAACGGGGTATGGCTGTCGAAACTCGCAAGACTGTCTTGCATACTCCTTCCACTTCTTTGAGAGAGGCTTCGACGGTCGTGGAGGCATAGGAAGCTTAGCTACATCGACATTCGTTCGAATACGGAGCATATTGTCGGAAGAGGATGCGGCTACGGCATCACGAGCAGCTATTTCGCGGAGTCTCTGGCTAGGCTTCCGGAATTGTTTTGGAAGCATCATGACAGGCTGATCAATGTTCCCGAGTGCCTCCTCGGTCGCTTTAAGCGCAGTCTTCCACGTAGTGGAAACGGGAAGCTGTACGGACAGTTCAGGAGACAGGCCATCCATAGAGCGGGATAGCTTATGGAGCACTTCGCTCGGTTGGTGACTATATGTAGCTGGCTCCATAGTGATCGAGTGCGCAAAATCTAACGTGGATGTGGTGATGTGAAGGAGGCTAGAGAGGAGATTTGGAAGAAGAAGTTGCCTCAGTTACCTCAGCAAGCTCAGACGTGATTCCGTTGGTGCGGATTTTTAATCGGTCCGCAAGCGGACTAACTACGTTTGTGCGAAACCACTGGAATCACATCTAAGCCGGATTTCTAAGGGTTTTTATGCGTTCCAACAATATCCGCGTTATAGAGGTCGCGGATATTAAAATAACTTAATACTAATATTTTATATTACTTCCTAAAGTTAATTAATTATATAATAGAACCTGGCCGTCGAAATCGGACTCTGCACCTGTATGTGGTGACGGCTACGAACCTGGGTCTTTGAAGTTTAGATCCAGAGCCAACGCAGAGACGTCGCACAGCGTGCGGACAGGACCTGGTGGTGGTCGTGGGCGTTAAGGGCGGTGGTGAAATTTTTTTTGGATGGTGAGATCTCAAAAACCACTACTGTTGGCCCTTTACAGTATAATAACTACTACTATTCTCCTATCTAGGGCACCTGTATAATCTAATATGGATAACAGCATTTAATAGCATCCCCTAACCCCCAATAGAAAGCATTAACAACCTTATATTAATAAATAAACAAACAATTGCAAATAAGCAGATAAATAAGTAAATATACGGCCCCTTTTAACTCCTAGGGCGATCGCCCGCGGAGTATATAGTCACTTGCCGTTAACTACCAAGTACTATCTAGCAGCCTAGATTACGACCCACTATTTTCCCTATCTCCTTTTAATGGAGTGGTAACCCTTAGAAAGGGCCTAGCTAAGGCCTAGGCATAAAAGATACCCAAATACACAATATCCTACTTGCTTATTAGTATTACGGTAGATAGAATAGATGAATCCCCCTTACGCCTTTAATGGCTCTAGGGGGGGAGAGGCATGGCGTATATGGCAATGGTTAGATAAGAGATAGTATATAGGGAATGGCTAAGATATAGGAGACAATAATAATAACACAATAATTAATTAGCAAGGCCTAGCTGGGATGTAGTAAACCCTAGCTTGGATAAGCTAGAGGAGGAAGCAGTGGTTCCTAGGGAGTTCGAATATCTAAGGAGGACAGGACGTAGCCGTAGGCCCGCAGGGCCGCTGCTACGGACGGATATGGCAAGCTGGGGTTTTTCATCCTACTAAGGTGGCTTATAGGGTTTTTCCTCCCCCAACCCAACTGTAGGGGTTTCTTCATGTAAACTATAAGTTTTCCCCCTGTAACGGAGTAGTCTGTGTGGGCTAGTAGGATCCGTATCAGACGTTAATTAAAGAGTTATTATTATATAATAGAACCTAGGCTTTTAGAATATATTATTTTTATTACTTAGGTATTTTTAGCTTTTATAATTATTTTTATTAATAAAAAACGCGTTATTAGGAATCCTGTAACTATATATAACTTTATTAAATACTAGCTAATATATATAAAACCTATATAGATTTATAATAGTTACGTTAAAGAACCTATTATAGCCTAGTAGATATATAGCGTCTATATTATAATGTATAATACCTACTAAAACCTTATTGAGCGCCAACTACCAAGTTATAGATATTTAGGTAAATCTACTATATACTGCTATTAAAACCCGCTAGGTAGAAAGGGAAGAAGTAAAATAAGGTACTAGAATAGCCGCGACTATAACGTATTTTATAAGCGAGTTACCTACACAAGTAAGTTGCCCACTTTTTATATATACCATACATTTATAATAATATTTAATTACAATATCGCGTTTAGGGTAGGTAGGTATCTACTCTCTTTTTCTAAAGTTGATAAAGGCATTGCGTTATAAGTTATTTAAAAAGTAAGATTTATTGCGCAGTATATACAAAAAGTAGGCAACTCGCTTATATGGGTAACTCGCTTATAAAATACATTATTAGGTGTTAGATAATTAGACTTAAAGAAGTTATAGAATAGACCAGGAGTAATAACTATAGGACCTTTAAGATTAGCTTCTTGCTCTTTATAAAGAAAGTAAGGCCTAGTAGCTAAGTAAGGTTAATAAAGCTATTACTTTTTTATATCTATATTACGGACATATAGAGTAGCTTAAAGCCCTTAAGTGGCTACTATTTAAGGAAAAAGATATAATACTTATTATAAGAACCTTATTTAGCAAGAGTATAATAATATAAGTAATGCTATGTGTTAGCGACTCAGTTAATCAAGGTATAAGCATAGCAAGAAGGACGCATACAAGCCTATATAATTGGATTGTCTATAAACGAGGGTCTAAAGCTAGAGAAAGGAAAAGAGAAGAGGGTAGCGCCGCTTAAGGTTTTATACAATTGTCTAGTCACGTAACTGTGACTGTCTAAAACAGTAAGGAACTGTCTAAAACAGTAAGAAACTGTCTACGACTATCCGCCACAATTCACCGTTTTCTACTAGTGCCGTAACATTACCCCCCCCTCCAAAAAAGCCTGCCCTTAGGCTTTATATATCCATATTATATCCATAGGATGTTCTTATCTATATATTTAATAGGTAGCTTATTACCTTCGCTATACTAGGACTCTATTTACTTATCTAGATACTTTAGGAGTTCTAGCTTATTAGGGTATTAGTTATATAATTCTTTAAGCTTTTAGGAATAACCTATAAAGTTCTAGACAGGGTACTAGGTTAGGTCTAAATTGTAACCTTTCTATTAGATATAGTATTTTAGCGTTCCTTATACTAGTTTATAGGCTAGTATTTTATTAACTTCCTATTTATTGTCGCCATTAACTTGAATTGGTAGTAGAGGCTTATTCTTTTATCTAGGTAGTAAGTTATTTATAGCTTTTTATAGCTTATCTGGTAAGAAAACAGGGTGGACTTTAATTAAGTTTAGAAGTTTAACCTTATATAAGTTGCCTTCTTTATTAAAGATTTTATATAGTTCTACTATTTTATAGTCTAGCTTATAGCTAGGCCATTCTGTTTTTTAGTTCTTTATTATAACCTAGACCTTATTACCTATAGTAAAGTTAGGCTCGCGTCTGTACTTATTTACTGTCCATATTACTTCCGGTAATACGTATCGCTATTACAATAGTATGGGGTAGTAACTGATTTTGATTGATGCTTATTAATTCCCCTATTCTATAGGTAGAATTTGGTGGATTTCCTAAGCTTACTTAGCTTATGTAACTAACCTAATTAGTTACAGACAACCTCGTTCAGACACTAGGAGTATTTAGTTTTTAACGGTGCTTAAGTACGCCTCCTACCAAATTCTACTAAGTTCTGCTAGGTCCTATTAAGTTCTGCTAAATTCTGCCATATTCCACCAAATTCCATTAAGTTTTACCAAATTCTGCCAGGTGGTTAAAGTAACCAATTACGATTTTCCATGCCCGGTATGGAAAATTGCTATTAGCTCGCTTGCTACTAGCGCCTTGGCTGCTAGCTTAACATCTTTACACTCTCTATTCCTGCTTTAACGTCTTTTCTCTCTACCCACTTAGTAACCTATAGCTTAATTATATTTATATTAATTAGGTCCTTTAACGCCTGGCAAGGCTTTAATTTTGTTATAGCGTCTATAGGGTTACTACCTCCGTTAATCCATTTAATCTCTGCTATTTCTCTTCTCTTATACAATTGTTATAAATATATTAGGTCAACCATAAGTCGTTTCTCTTATATTGTCCTGAGTTTAACTAGGCAGTTATATAGAGATTTTAAGTTAGTATAAAGGATAAGCGGCAGTCGTTTAAGTTATAGGATCTTCTTAATAGTTGCTTTAATTGCAGCTCCAGTATCGAATCTATGGGCCATTCCATATAGTTTAGATGCCAAGACACTTTGTATAACTCGCTTACATTTAATAGATAACCAATAAAGGATATTAGCCCTATTGTTCTTATCTGTAAGTATAATAACAAAGCCAATTTAAGAAGAGAGGTCATAGTTATTAGCAAAGGATAAGTCCATAAATATTATTAGTTTAAGAGTACTTATATTAAGTTATATAAAACGAAGTCCTTATAAGGGATTATTAATTTGCTATTACAGCTGCTTATTAAGCTGCTTCGCATATTCTTTCTTTAGGTTAACAACTTATGCTGTAAAGGATAGGTTGAAGGCGGCTTTTAGTTAACAGACTGTGGCAATATAGGCTCCTCTTACTCTCTAGGTAATATACTGGTCCTTTAGTATAACTGTCTTACGGACTTCCCCTCTGGAGCTAGTTAGGTCTGTAGTCTTTATAGTAACTAGCTTTAGGTTCTAGTATTAACATTCCTAGGTAAAGGCTATTAAATCTTTTTCTTACCTAATATAGCCTCCATTAAACTTAATTGGGGTATTTAGTATAAGCTTCTCTCTCTCGTTTACTAGGAACTTTGCCTCCTAAAGTCTAGCTTCTTTAGCCTCTATAAAGGTTTTATTAGCAAGGAACAGTATATTATTAGTCTATAATCCTATAATTCCAAAGCTATTGCTATTTATATATAATAAGCAGGGGTTATATATTAACTAGTTTATCCATAGCTTATTAAGGTGGTAATAGTAGTATATATTAAACTAGTGGTTACTAGCTTCCGGGACACTATATAGTAGTTTAATAACTCTTAAAATTAATCCATCTTTTAGTCTAAGTTCTAGTGGCAGGTGTATAAAGAAGTCTCTATTTAGGTAGGTACTAAACTATATATAGGCTTATAAGATATCGCGCAGGTATAAAGAAGCTGGTTTTCTTTTATTTCCTTATAGGGTTGCTGCAAGTGCTAGGATAATTCTCTGGCTAACATATTAAATAGTTAGTAACTATGTTAGAACTAGATTTTTGCTATAGTTATTATAGGCTTATACAACTAGTTTAGACTTCTTAAAGGCCTTATTTGTTCTAGCGTTCTTAATCTTGTTAATAAATTAGGAGTTAAAGATTCTGACTCCTTTTAGGACATCTGCTGTATCAGTAAATTCGAAGACGCCTTTCTTAAGTAAACCGTTTATCTCCTTACGTCAAGACTTTATAAATAACGGTAAGGTATACTTAAAGGTTATAGTGTTAGATTTTATTAAGCTGTCATTAATAAATATTAATACATCTGCGATGTTTTGCTAGGACTTTATTGGCGGTTATTATATCCGTTTTAATCTTTGGGGGGGTATAGTAGCTACTAGTTCCTTAGTTGGTTCCTCAGTCAGTTCCTTAGTTGGTTTCTTAGTCAGTTTCTTAGTTAGTTCCTTAGTTAGTTCTTCTAGTTCGGGTTATAGGTATAGCTTTACTGCTATAGTCCTGAAGTTAGTAGGTCCACTAGGGAGTTATACCTTATATATCTCTCCGTTAATTCCGAGTAACTTAAATAGGCCAGTCTATCTGCTGCTTTGTCCAGTATTGCCTTTACGCCATATAAGCACGTCTAAGTTAAGGGGGAGGTTGTGGATTATGGTGACAGATAGACCATTTTATTGGTTTAATACATTATTAACTTACTTCTTTACCCTAATCCTTACAATCTCCTCCATTACCTTCTTTATAGCTGCTGCTTGCTGTATAATAGAGGGTGCTAGTAGGTCGAGTTCGCTTATTTAAGGGTAGGCACCAAAGATAAGAAGTGTTAGGACTAAGCCATCTAGGCCAGCTATGTCATTGGTGGCTCTTACTGCTATTTATAAAGCTAATTCCTTAATTATTCCTAAGTCCTATAGCTCCTCTATAATTATCTAGTATACTTAATATAGTGTTAAATAAACTCTTTCTACCATTCTAATGGACCAGTAAGCTTCTACTAGGACGCTCTTGGTTAATATAGCCATTGCTATAGTATACTGTTAAAACTCCTTACTTATAAAGTTCTTCCCGGTATTATAGGTAATGTAATCGGGTGGTCTAATATAGGTGTCAATCTAGCACAATTATAGGATGTCCTAGGTATGCTTTACAGAGATATTATATAGCTATCTCACGGCTTAAAATCTAGTGGCTTTGTTAATAACATAGAGAATAGGGTTCCCATTAATATATATAATATTAATAAAGATAAAATGGTTAAAATCGGAATCTTAGTCTTCTTATAATGTAAACTTAAACTATCTAGGGGATTTACCGTATTTCTAGTAGTGGGAATAGTACTTTATAAGGTAGTTAATAACCTGCTTATTAATATTATCGTAGCTAGAGCGTTCTAATACTTTATGTAGCTTGTCTGCTAATGGATATCTAAAGCAACGGTAGAGTCGGCGGAGTTCAGTAGTGGTTAGGTAATAAGGGTTTTAATTAAATAAGTGGGTTATAAATAACTACAGTAACTCTTCCCATAATAGAAAGGGGTGACTAAATTGGCAAACTACTAGCACCGGTTTTATTGGGGTGACTAGGACGTTTTTAAGGTTGTTATAATAGACCTTTAGTATGTCTATATCTGCAAGACACAGTAGGAAGGGTGTATTGGCCTTTATAATGTGAAACTCGATATTGCTAACTAGTGTATTAACTATAATAGAGCTAATAGAAGAGGTAGAACCGATGCTAAACTAAACGTTAATAGTACTAGCCTTTAAGGTATCAATAATAGTATTATAGGTCTTCCTATATATAAGGTATTGTCTATAGCCTACTATTAATCTCTTTAAAGCTCTAGTGTTAATTATTACTCTATAGAACTTATCGGAGGTATATTGGCTAGTAGTAACGTAGGCAAATGGGTCTAAGTCATTGTGGTAAGCAGTTAAGTTAGTGCCAGTAATCGCATAGGCAAAAGATTGGTCCGCTAAGTTAGTTACAGTATTAATGGCTCCTTCATGCTATATTATTCCAAAAGAGGTAAGAAGTAATTTAGTCTATTCCTAAGTTGGAAATAGTAGTAGTAACTTAATATTAATTATAAGAGCTTCTATTGCCTCATTAATGGATTCTAAGTTAAGTTTATTACCATCATTATCTATTCCCTTGTACTTAGCAATATACTATTAGGCATATCTGTTAAAGCGGTGGTTAAATCTATTCTTAAACTTCTTCTTTAATTTATTACGTTCTTCTCTTAAGTATTTAAATAACTAGCAACCTTCTTTATTGCAGACAAAGCAGCGCTTCTTTAGTGATGCATATTAGCTAGATAAGAATAATTATATTCTATAAGGTAATTAAGGGTATTATCTATAGTAGCGGTAGTTAGTAAAGAAGGCTTAGGGGTTCTTACTGTTTAACTGTTTAAATGTTGTAATAGAGGATTATAAGTTATTAATTAGGCCAGTTAAGCTATTAGAAGGTTTAAAGCAGACATATTAACACGCTAGTAACTCTTAGTAGGCGTTAATAAGCTTATTGTAAAGGAATTTATCTGTATATAAATCTAGGTTAAGACCATACTGGAGGTGTCTTAGTTCTTTAATAAGTAACTATAGGCAATCTAAGGTCAATTTTCTAGCATTCTCGCTCTTGCCTATTATGGACTTTAGAGTTATTAAGTTCCATTATCCTAATATGCCGCGTCTGTATTTAGGTCCCTTAAAGTAATTATATGTGGCATTATAGATTTTGTTAAATGAAAGGGTTAGGGTAATGTTCTTAAGGTTAGTGTAGTAGTGGTTAAGTTGTTAGATAATCTGTATTCTCTAAAGGCGTGGGTCACGTGCACGAAGACACGTCACTAAAGACACGTCAGATCAAGGTTAAAAAGACACGATACAAGATCATCAATTAATCAACCCATTTCATTAATGAACCCCTCTATATGAATTTCGTGACAGTTATGAGCCTGGTCCGCCGACTTAAGAAGCTAGTTAGCTATTACTTAATTATTTGAAGAAATTCTACCTTATTGTTAGACTCTGACACCTTATCGTTAAGGACGCAGACTCTAACAGAAATCCTATCATAAGTGTTACAGGACGATTCTGACACGAACCTTCCACGAGATTCCACGAGATTCCACGAAAAATCCTACCTCAATCGTTAAAGGACGATCCTGACGATAAGGACAATCCTAACGACAAGGACGATCCTAACAACGAATTCCATCTCAATTCCCCTATACCTATCAGTCAAAATGACTCCACTAACAACAAGTTCGTCGACCATAATCATCCTTAATAAACTAGAAGACTGGGAGCAATGGATCTAGCAACTACAAGCCCTTATGGATCAGTAAATTTGGGCCCATGTTAACCCAGCTATAGAAGCACCTTAAGAAGGTCTACTTAAAAAACCACCTCTTCCAAAGGTTATAGACTTTAATGAGAATGCAACTATATATATATAGCTCTCGACAAATTAATAGAAAGCGTACGAGAATAGCAGACAATACTATAACTAGGATATGAGGTACTTCCTAAAACAGAAAGAGTATCTATAATAGATACACACCCAAATTACGTCTATAGTATTAATCCAGAAGAAGCTATTGCTTAACCCTTCCTTAATAGTCAAAGAATGGCTATCCTAATTAAAGGAGAACATAGAACCTACCTTATTGTTTATTAGGAAGAAGGTACAACACTAGTATATAAAAGCCCTTAAGGGGTTTAAACACTTGTCAAAATTAAATTAGTGGTTAGATTAATGGGAATATGTAATAGTACTAGGAGAGAAGTACAAGATCCCTTAAATGTCCAATAGAATCTGGCTTTAAGATTTGGCAGAAGTTATTTAACCATTCAGCAACACCTACTATATAAAGTACACTACCGAGTCGAATGACCCTTAGAAGTTGAGATCTTCCGAATACCGCAGAGTAGTAAAGGAGCTATAAGAAGGACTTAGAATACCCTTAAAGAAAGCCAATGCTACTATAAGAGGGAGTACCTTTAATGCAGACTTTGCAGAGTAAGCCATAATGGATTACTTTAATACTACTAAAGATCCAGGGAAAGTAACCTTAGCATACACTAGACGCTTAAAGAGAGCTAGGTTACTAGTAGATAAGGAGATGTCCTATAAGAAGCTACTACCCGTGTGCTTAGCATGCGAGAAACGAGGACATTCCCTTTAAGACTATTGGTATTTATTTAAAGATAAGAGACCCGAAGGAGTTATAATCGGAGATGCTCGCATTAAAAGGGTGCTGAAGAAGGTAGAAAAGAATAAGAATCTCGCTAACCAAGTTATAAAGATTAGACTTGAAAAACAAGAAGATGAGGCTTAATAACAACAGGACAAGAAGAGTTATGAGATAGTTAAGATTAAGGGAAAAGCTAATGTAATATTCCTAGAATTGTATTACACCGGTTAACTCTATCCACTAAAGCTATTAACTATTCTGGACTTAGGAACCACTCTCTATATCTTTAATAACCTCTCTCGTTTTTACAACTTTAGGAAAGCTCCAAGATATAAATATGTTATCGCTGGCAGCTCAGAAGTGCCTATACTAGGCTACGGCGATGTCACTATTTAAGTCACAAAACTAGACAAGAGCAAGGGAATTCTATGTCTTAAGGATGTTGCCTTTTGTATAGACTTCAATACGAATCTAGTGTCGTTCCGTCTACTTCGAAAGCGAGGGTACTTTTAGGACAATAAAGGAAATAATAATCTTCTAGTTTGGAAGGACGATACAATCCTATATTAAATGGAAGAACGTTACGGACAATAGACTATTAAATACGTCTAACCAGGAAGTCTATTAGCGTTTAATATAAGCTGATAGCTACGCCGCCAATGGAAGCGTAGAGCATTGTTAAGAGACATTTACCTAGATGCGAAAGGTAATATATAACTATGGTATCTGTATCTAGGTTATCCAGGACCTATAAGCCTTTATTATTTAGGTATTAACGCCCTAGGAGTTAAGCTTTAAGGCCCAAAGATAATGGAATGTTAGTATTACAGTCTCGCCAAAATTAAGCGTTAGGTCTTAAGAAGGTTCTTAAAATAGAATATTAATAAACCTTATCTTGACCTCTATATTGACTAGACTGACCTTAAGGAAGCGTATATAGGATTTATACGAGTTATGCTTATCTATAACACCTTCTTAGGAAGAACCTTCCCATATTTTATAATAATGCATGGCAAGGAGAAGGAGACACTATAAGTACTTAAAGATTTCATCCAATGGATTTATCTGAGGTATAACCTTAAGGTTAACACTATTAGGTTAGATAATAAGCTAGGGAGAAGGAGAACCCTTAAATAGCTATAGACCCAAGGGATTACCTTTAAGCCTTTGGCGCTATATACCCAAGTATAGAACGGTACCGCCGAACGCTCAGGGGGTGTAATTATTGAGAAAGGACGTATAATAAGAATTACTGCCAATCTACCACACGACCTATAGAACGAGATAGTTAACTATATAGTCTACCTTTAAGATCGAACGCCACGGGAAAGCAATGGATGGAAATTGCTATATAAAAGGTTCTATACCTACCTAGTAAATGGGAGATTAAGAAAACTATAATTGGCGCACCTAAAAGCCTATGGCTGTAGGGCGTATGTAATGACGTCGGATGCCTAGCTAAAGAAGAAAAGACTAAGCAAGCTAGATCTGTAAGCCTATATTGGCTACCTCGTTGGCTATAACTCTACTAATATCTATAGGATCTGGATCCCGTATAAAGGTATTATTATCTCTACTAGGGATGTTATCTTTGACGAAAAGACGTTCTTTAACGGCAAGCAAACGGACATCTTAAAGGATCTATACGCCGAATTAGATACGCTGATTAAGAAGATTTAACTCCCTAAGACCTTAACTAAGAATGAGGTTCTTCTGGAAGATAATAACAAAGTATTTAAACCGTTAATTTAAGAGGAAGACGATGACGTCGATGAGCCAGTTTAAACCTTTAATAAGTTAGCAGATCTTAAGCTTGCAAGAGCTCTTAAAGACGCGTATTATACGCCACCTCTAATAGAAGAAGACGAAGAATCTCTATATGCCTTTTACGTTAAGTATCCTACGAAGTTAGATACTGATTAGGACACTATCAACCGAGTAGGAGATAGGTTTTACACTTAGGGGGTGTTTAATAACTTAGTTAAAGACTCGTTTAAGGAAGCCGGCGATAATAGGTTTGAAGACTTTGTCACTAAAAGGATTACCTTAGCCTATTAAGGCGCCTTTATAGTAGGAAGGAAGTTTAACCTTAATAGTTAACTTAATGACAGCAAGCTGAAATTAGGCAGAATATGTAATGTTAGATTACACAGAAAGAACTTACCTCCGCTACCTTAGTTAATTAAGGACCTTAATGCACACCCTCTTTAAGATTAGTTCTAAGAGGCTTAATAAGCTTACCTCTAATCCTATTATTAAATAAGGTTGTTTTAAGAAACAGATAAGAAGTATATAAAGGGACAGCAGGTTCTTAGCTTAATATAGGTGTTTATCTACAAGACGGATAAGCATGGATTTCTCCAGAAATGCAAGGCATGCTTAGTAGTATGCGGAAATTAATAGGCCCTAGGAGACCTATCTATGAGAGCTACTATATTAGCTAGTACGACCTTCTGAACCCTTATGGTAATTACCGCAAAATTCGACCTAGAGACGACATAGATAGATTTAGTTAATGCGTTTGTCTATTGCGATCTTGATGAGGTTGTCTATATAAAGCTACTGCCAGGGTTTAACAAAGGAAAGATAGACAAAGTACTGCGCTTAAGAAAAGCCTTGTATAGACTATAACGATTACCACTATTATGGCAGAAGAATCTCACGAGCTCGTTAAATGAATTGGGCTTTAAAGAGGTACCTTAGGAGCCGTGCGTTATGCTAAAAGGTGGAATAGTCGTCTTCTTCTATGTTGATGATATTGTCTTCTGCTATAGAAAGACAGATGAAAAGAAGGCTTAAGAAGCGATTAAGGAGCTGAGTAAGGAATACTAGATGAGTACCCTTGGCGAGCTAAAATGGTTTCTAGGAATCTATGTAATATGTAATTGTAGCTAGAGGCTCCTATGGCTATCCCAGGAAGCCTATATTGAGAAGATAGCTAACTAGTATAAGATAGATCTTAGAGGGCGTCTTCTAGATACTCCTATGGCAGAATCGGAACTCCTCCCTACTAATTACCATATAATCTGTCTGACGCGTCCGTCCCCTAATATAGACCTATTAGTCCGTCCTATATCCCTACCAGCTTCTATGATGCTATATTAGAGAAAACTGGGTTCAGTACTCTATGCAGCCACTATAACGCGTCCGGATATTGCTTTTGCAGTATTACAGCTAGTAAGGTTCAACTAGGACCCAGGCTAAGAGCATTATTAAGTAGCAGATAGAGTTATCCAGTACCTATATGGTACGAGAAGCAGAGCAATCTGCTATAGAGGAGATAAGGAAGGAATGAACGGTAAAGGGAGAGACAAAGGAATACGCAATAAAGGACGAGACAACGGAAGAGACGGTAGAGGTAAAGCGCAATTATTTATCTATGCCAGTAATGCATTATTCGCGGATAACTCCGTTGACAGAAAGAGCTTGTAAGGATATATTATGAAGCTATTTAGGGGGCCAATCGCCTGGAGAGCAAATAAGCAGGGTATAGTGATGATATTAAGCATAGAAGCTGAGTTGTTAGCCCTATTACAGATAGTAAAGGAAGCTATCTTTATTAGCAGGCTGTTTAAAGCAATGACGTTACGCCTAAACGAGCCCTTGATTATTAAATGCGATAATATGCAGACGCTCTAACTAATTATAGAAGACACGGTAAAGCTAATTACAAAGCTCCGATACGTTGATATCTATTAATACTGGCTATGTTAGGAATACGCAATGAGACAAGTACGATTTCAATAGACAGCAATAAAGGAGATGATCGCCGATGGACTTATAAAGGCCCTGCCTAAGTAGAGGTTTTAAAGCTTTGTTAATATAATTGGGATGGTGGATATTAAGGAGCAGTTAGATAAGGAGAAGCAACTGGAGGACCTAAGGGATAGTATTAGAGTAAGACGGAAGGATTTAGATAAGATTACGGTTCAATTGACTTATTGACGGACACGAGAAGGTGGCTAGCTTTGAACTTAAAGAGCTTAAAGCTAAGGGGGTGTGTTAGATAATCTGTATTCTCTAAAGGCGTGGGTCACGTGCACGAAGACACGTCACTGAAGACACGTCAGATCAAGGTTAAAAAGACACGATATAAGATCATTAATTAATTAACCCATTTCATCAATGAACCCCTCTACATGAATTTCGTGACATAAGTGCTAGACCGCGTAGCATTATGGGGTAGGCTTTAACCTTAGCTTCTTAAGGTACATTAGCTCTACTATAGAGGTTATAGAAGATAGTAAGCTTAAAGTTAAAGTTGTCATCTTCTCCGCTATACTTATTGTCTTCTATGTATATCTTTGTAAGGTTTATTAACTCCTTGCTAAAACCCTAGTTTTAACTCTGTCCCCTAGGTAGTTCTGGTTGTAGGGTTAAGTCAATATAATTAGGTTCCCGTTATAGGGGTAGCATAAGGGTAGGTTAGGGTGTAGTGGGTGGTATTATAAGTAGGGTAGGGTTTGTGGTTAGTAAGATTAAGATTAGGGTTTCGATGGTGCTAGTACTAGCAAAGTTATTCTTAAGAAGGTAGTCGATTTGTCCTAAATTAAACTTCCCTCTAGTTGCCATATGTTCCTTAATCTTATACTTAGTCCATTCTATAGGCTCATCTTCCTATAGTGTGTTGAAGAGTAACTATGGGACTATAACACGTCTGTCCTTCTTAACCCATACTCCGTAAACTTAAAGAAAGTGTTAAAGGTTACAAACAGTTATCTAGTTACAATTCTTAAAAACTTCTAATATAAAGGTGCTAAAGTTATCGCGGTAAAGCTCCTATAGGTTGTTGTCTTTTATATTATAAAATCCATATTCTGTAATCTTGTACTATATGAATTCACTAATTTCTTCTTTGTTAATGTCTTTAGACTATACATTAAGCCCTTTGCTTTATCTCCTCCGTCCTTCTTTAACTTATGCCCTAATGTCTAACATGTTGATTCTTGTCTTGTAACTCTTATTAAGTTTAATTTTAGGTTCTAAATAAAAAAACGCGTAATAGACACAAACCAAGGGCCTATTAAAAGGGTTGGTTCCTTAAGTACCTAACGCGTTTAAAATGTGTAATGGACGCAAACCAAGGGCCTATTAGATAGGGGTCGGTTCTTTAAGTACCTAAAGACTATATATGAAAAATTAAGGGCCTATTAGATAGGGGTTGACTTTTCAAATACACATTAACTAATGCTCCTTAATATGATCTAGGTAGTACAAAATGCGTAATAGACGCAAACCGAGGGCCTATTAAAAGGGGTCGGTTCCTTAAACACCTAAGGGCTGTGTATAAAGAGTTAAGGGCCTATTAGATAGGGGTTAACTTTTTAAATACACGTCGACTGATGCTCCTTAGCAAATGAGATTGGTAAAGGCCTTTAGCAGGGACTAATTAAGCTCGTCTCTCTTTATAGATAATACGTCTCCTAATCTGTAATTACTGATTAGTGTCCGTATCACTTCCGGTAATACGTATCGCTATTGCAATAGTATGGGGTGGTAACTGATTTTAATTAATACTTATTAATTCCCCTATTCTATAGGTAGAATTTAGTGGATTTCCTAAGCTCGCTTAGCTTATATAACTAACTTAATTAGTTACAGACAACCTCGTTTAGACATTTACCTACTATTCTATTAATTTCTAGGCCTTCTCTAGGTTCTTATAGGCTACTATTTATACTTCTTCTAAGCGTCTAGTATACTACTATACTTTCTTATAGGATAGTTTTTCGTATATAGTTTGTGGTCCTTCTAGTCTCTTTTAGTTAAAGCTTATATAGGTAAGTATCCTATTTCTAGCTAAATAGGTGCAAACCCTATAGAGTTATAGGATAGGGTTGCCTAGGTATAGTCTATTATAGGTAGTAGTTCGCTCTAGTTATCCTAAAAGTAGTTAATAAAGGGCTGGAGTGTCTGGTCTAAGTATTAATTTATAATCTTTATCTAACTATCTATCTAAAGATAGTATGCTATAGAGAGCTTTAGCCTAATACTTAGGATTTAGGTAAACTTGTTCTAAAACGCTAATATAAACTACGGCCTATAGTTAGATACGATAGTATCTAGTAGTCTGTAAATTTGGTAGATATAGTAGATATACAGTTAGGCCGCCTCTTTAGTATTAATATTCTTATAACAGGGGATTAAGAATAGGCGCTTGCTAAAGCGGTTAACTAGGATTATAACTATATTATATCTGTTGCGATCTATAGGTAACTTATAGAAGTCTATAGAGATATGCTACTAGGGGCGTTCTAGTATTGGGAGTGGCTTTAATAGCCTTAGGGTCTTATATTGTGGAATTGTAGACCTATACAAAGGCGCGCGACGGTAAAATCCGTCTATTTTTAATTGGCTATGCACGCGAATCAAGAACACCAAAGAGACTTACCCCTCCATAGTAAATTGTATATAAAATAAAGTATTAACCATGAAATTTATTCCCTCCTTTAAACTCTATAATAAGGTTATTAATAGCGGCCATTCTTGTGGCTAAAGCACGTATCCTCTCTTATGGAAACTTCTCCCACTCTGCTCTCCATGCGCGATTAGTCCATTCTATCGTGTATAGGGCATTCTACTGCTATGTAATATCCGTCAAGCCAAGCTTCTTCATTAATTTTGCTCTACGGAGTCCACAAGCACGTAATTTTCTTTTAATTTTTCTGCGGTGGATATTAAAAAACCCTCTTCCTAAGTAATAATGTGCTAGAGCTTCCGCCTTTAGCTCTTATTTAATGTATAAGCTTTTATTAACTTAATAACCTTATTATCTATAATCTTAGTCTTAGCTCTACTGCCTACTTTACGCTTAATCTGCTCTACTTACTCTTAAATTATAGGCGGTGGGAGGCCTTGTTTAGCGCAGCGGATCTAAACATTAGTAGCGGCATTCTTGGTATCCGTAGCAGTTAATTTAGCAAGCCCTACTCTGCGCGCAGCTTTAGCTTAATGAACATAAAGCAAGTGAGTTAAGAAGATGGCCTTATCAACGTCCGTAGCATGCTTTCCCATAGTAAAAATTCTAAGAATGTAAGGTTGGTGGGGCGAAGAGATTTTAGTGGGGTTCGCTAGGAAAAATCCTCGCTTGGGCAACCAGTGAAAATGGACGGATTTCACCGTCGCGCGCCTTCGTAGTAGTTATCGCAGTTCTATATATAGCGGTTAATATCTATAATTATTCTGGGCTAGTAGTAGCGGTTGCTAATAATTCTATAGGTTTTATTTTTCTGGGGTAGGCCATAGAGACCTAAGTATATGCTTTGGTAATAAGCCAAGTCCGTAAATTCTGTTCCTCTGCCACTACTAGCCGTTCCTAGTGCTTAAGCAGTCCGTTTTTAAGGGACTATAGGCTAGTAGTATTCTTTGCCTTTTTGCGGTATCCCTATAGAGAAGGGGCCGTATAATTTATTTGTAGTAGTTTATTAATAAAGTTAAGTTCCGTGGAGTTAATAGGATATATCTTAGCGTCTAAAGGGTCCGTATTTAGTTCTGCCTATATCTAGGGGTTAAGGTACTCTAGTTGTAGTAGTATCTAGGTCTATAGTGAGATCTTCGCAGCTATTTAGTTATTTAGGTCCTATCTACGCCTTATAAGGGCGTCTATATAATTTATGGCGCCTAGCTAATATATAATTAGGAAGTTAAACTAGGATAAAATATACGCCTAATATGCCTACTAGGCTATAAGGGCCTTATAATTAGAGACTACCTAGATAGGCTTAGGGGTCCCTTTTAGCTATATACGCTAGTGCTAAAAGCTAGAGATAATAGCCGGTATTTCTTTATTATAGATATAGTAGTTTAGCTTAGCATCTATTATAGTCTTTAAATAGTAAGTAATAGGGTGCTATTCTCCATCCGTCTACTTTTAGGAGTAAATACTAGCTATAATACTATTTAAGGCATTAGTCTCTAGCATTAAGGGCCGTTCTAGGTTAAAGTGGGCAAATAAGGGAGTAAAGACTAGTTGTTTTTTAAGCTTATTAAAGGCCTGCCTATATATAATATTAAAGTAAAAGGGCCGGTCCTTATAGGTAAGTAGGCTTAGGGGCTAGGCAATTCTACTATATATTAGCGACTTAGTTAATTAAGGCATAAGCACGGCAAGAGGGACGCGTAAGCCTATATAATTGGAATATCTATAAACAAGGATCTAAAGCTAAAGAAAGGAAATAAGAAGAATAGAAATACCGCTCGAAGTTATATACAATCTTATAGTCACATAATGGCAACTTACCGCAACTTGCTATTATATAACGACAGTTTATAGCAATCTAACGGCAATTTGCTAGTGCTGTAACATTACCCCCCCCTCTAAAAAAGCCTGCCCTTAGGCTTTATATATCTATATTACCCCTACAGAGCATTCTTGTCCTTATATTCTATAGGCAACCTATTATCCTTACTATACTAGCATTCCATCTATTTATCCAAGTACTTTAGCGGTTTAAGTTTATTAGGGTAATAGCTATAGAACTCTTATAACTTATAGGGACTGCCTATAAAATTCTATATAGGGTACCAAGTAGGGTCTAGATTATATCCTTTCCAACTTATATAGTACTTTAGTATTCCCCTTATAAGTTTATATGCTAGTATTTCTTTAATTTCCTATTTATTATTGCTATTAACTTAAATTAGTAGGGGCGGTTTATTCTTTTGTCTAGGTAATAGGTTATTTATAGCTTTCCATAGCTTATCTAGTAAGAATTTAGGGTGGACCTTAATTAAATCTAGGAGCTTTACTTTATATAAGTTGCCTCTTTTTTTAAGAACCTTGTATAGTCCTGCTATCTAATAGTCTAGCTTATAGCTAGGCCGCTCTATCCTTTAGTTCTTTATTATAACCTAGACCTTATTACCTATAGTAAAGTTAGGCTTACGCCTATACTTATTTACCTACTATTTTATTAATTTCTAGGCCTTTTTTAGGTTTATATAGGCTACTTTCCAGGCTTTTTCTAAGCGTTTAGCGTACTACTGGGCTTCCTTATAGGATAGTTTCTCGCGTATAGTCTAGGGTCCTTCTAGTCTTTTCTAGTTAAAGCTTATATAGGGTAAGTACCCTATTTCTAGCTAGATATGTGTAAATCCTATAAAGTTATAGGATAGGGTAGCCTAGGCGTAGTTTATTAGCGGTAGCAGTTTGGCCTAATTATCCTAAAAGTAGTTAACAAAGGGTTGGAGTCTCTGGTTTAAATACTAGTTTATAATTTCTATCTAGCCGTCTATCCAAGGGGAGTATACTGTAGAAAGCTTTAGCCTAATGCCTAGAATTTAGGTAAACTTATTCTAGAAAGCGGATATAAACTATAGGCTGTAGTTAGATATAATAGTATCTAGTGGTCCGTAGATTTAGTAGACATAATAGATATATAGTTAGGCCGCCTCTTTTACATTAATATTCTTATAATAAGGGATTAAGAATAGGCGCTTACTAAAGCGGTTAACTATAACTATAGCCATATCGTATCCGTTACAGTCTATAGGTAGCTTATAAAAATTTATAGAGATATACTATTAGGGGCGCTCTAATATTAGGAGTGGTTTTAATAATTCTAGGGTCTTATCTTATGAAATTATCGACCTATAGCAGTTATTATAGTTTTATATATAGCAATTAATATCTATAACTATTCCAGGCTAGTAGTAATAGTCGCCAATAATTTTATAGGTTTTATTTTTTTTAGAGTGGGCCGTAGAGACCTGGGTTTATACTTCTGTAATAAGCTAAGTCTATAAGTTCTGTTCCTCTACTACTACTAGTTATTTATAGTATTTAAGAAGTCCGTTTTTAAGGGACCATAGGCTTATAGCGTTTTTTATCTTTTTATAGTACTTCTATAAAGAAGGGCCTATATGGTTTACCTACAGTAGTTTATTAATAAGGTTAAGTTCTATAGAGTTAACAGGATATATCTTAGCGTCTAAAGAATCTATATTTAGCTCTACCCGTATCTAGGGGTTAAGGTACTCTAGTTATAATAACATCTAGTTCCGCAATAAGATCTTTATAGCTATTTAGTTATCTAGGTCCTATCTACGCCTTATAAAGGCGTCTGTACAATTTATAGCACCTAGCTAGTATATAATTAGGAAGTTAAACTAGGATAAGGTATCTACCTAGCATACCTACTAGGCTATAAGGGCCTTTATTATTATAAAATATTCTAAGGCCTTATAATTGGAGACTATCTAGATAGGCTTAGGGGTCCCTTCTAGCTATATACGCTAGTGCTAAAAGCTAGAGATAATAGCCAGCATTTCTTTGTTATGGATAGAGTAGTTCAGCTTAGCATCTACTATAGTCTTTAAATAGTAAGCAATAGGGTGCTATTCTCTATCTAGTTGTTTCTAGGAATAGATGGCAGCTATTACACTATCTAAAGCATCTATTTCTAATATTAAGGGCCATTTTAGGTAGAAATGGGCTAGTAAGGGAGCGGAGACCAGTTATTTCTTAAGCTTATTAAAGGCTTGCCTATATACAGTATTAAAGTAAAAGGGCTGGTCCTTGCAGGTAAGGTGGTTAAGGGGTTAAGTAATCCTACTGTAGTTCTTAATAAAGCGTTAATAGAAGTTGTAGAAACCAAGGAATAACTATACCCCCTTTATAGTCCTTAGGGGTTTTTATTAATTAATTACAGCCATTTTTTCTAGGTCTGCCTTAATTCTATCTATACTAATAATAAACCCTAGATACTTAGTGCGCCTAACACTAAATTCTAACTTCCTAATATTGGCCTAGAGATTAGCTTTATAAAGCCATTATAGGACTTTATAGATATATTCCTTATATTCCAGTTTATCCTTAGAGTAAATTATAATATTATCTAGGTAGGCTATGTAGAAGTTATTAAGGTAGTTAAAGAGTACGTTATTTATATACCGCTGGTATATAGCTAATCCGTTAGTTAATCCAAAAGGTAGTACTTTATATTTATATAATCCGTAACAGGTCTAAAATATAGCAAGATTTTTAGATCTAGGGTCCATCCTAATTTAGTAAAAGGCCTAGCGGATATTAAGCTTTGTAAAAATCTTAGCCTTACTTATATAGGCTAGGGTTTCTTTAAGTAAGGGTAGCGGGTATTAGTCTTTATGGGTTATATAGTTTAGTTTATAGAAGTTAATATAGAAGCAGAGTCTACTATTAGGCTTTTTTATAAAGAGAATAGGTAAGGTAAAGGGGACTTAGCTAGGCTTAATAAAACCCTTATTAAGGTTATTAATAAGGTATTACTTAGTGGCCTATAGCTTATTAGTAGATTGCTAGCGTAGGGGACTATAGCTAAGGGTGTTTTCTTTATCTGGCTTAATTTTAATCTTATAGTTATACGGTTAGTAGGGCGGGAGTATATTAGATACTGCCTTAGAAAATACGTCCTTAAATTCCTAGTACTGGCGGGGCAGTTTCTATTCTACCAGCTCCTTATCTATAAGCTCGCTTTACATACTAAGCTAGTTATAGGCTAAGGCTTCCTTATCTTTAATTATCTAGTTAATTTTATATAAGCTAGTTATAAAGGTAATAGTATTAGGCTATTTTAAGTTCTAGTAGAACCCTATAGCGCTAATATAGCAGATATTAACTAGTAGGAGGTTTATAGGTTTCTTTACAGATAGTCCATAAACCGTATTTTACAGTTAAGGGTTTATGGCCCTCCTTAGCTCCTATTTTATCTTCTATAAGCTATCTTTCTAGTCTATATATTTAGTATAGCGTCTAATATTCCTTGCTATTCTTTATAGCTATATAGGGTCTAGTCTAACTAGCTTATTACTAGCTTCCTAGGTCCCTAGTACTAGTAGCACAATATTAATAGTCTGGGAGCGTTGTAGTATATAGATCCGTTATAGATTAAGCTATATATCTTTCTTAAATACCTAGTCCCTATATATAGCATCGGCCTAATAAATAGTGTCTATCTATAGCCGTATAAAGTTTTCTATTATAATGCTAATTTCCTTTATAAAAGAAGGGGTTAGGGGTAGGGTTTTGGGCTAGATAAGCCGTCTACTCTATACATTAAGCTATAAGCCTAAATAGGCTAGCTATTTTCTTTCTAAGATTATATTATAGCTTCTAAGGTCTATAATAAGGAAGGGGATACTATACTGCCTTTATTTATTAACACGGAGATAAATTTACAAGATGGTTATAATAGGTGGCCCTATCTATCCATTATACCTATAAATAGGAATAGGTTTAGGCAGTTTCTTAAAGGGTGCATCTAAAAAGTTAGCCAGCTTTATAGCACACTAGGTGTCTAATAAGGTAAATGTATTTGCTCTAGAATTAGCTAAAGCAGAGGTTAAAACTTAATATCTATTACAGAATAAAGTATAAGGGATAGTATAGCTTTTTCTACTAACCAGCCGACTAAGATTAATATATATTATATCAATCCTTTTTAACCCTAAAGAGGAGTTTTCCTCTAGGGTTCCTCTTTTTCTAACTCTATACTATTCTCCTAAATTAACAGAACCTTATTTATCTTTACCACTATTAGGCAGTCCTTTATAAAGTGGTCTTTTTGGCTATATAAAAAGCAAGCTTCTTAATTACTAAGGGCCTCTCTATAGGGATTGCTATATATTAGTTAAGTATACGCTAGACCCATAGCAGGGCTAGCTATATAGCTAGCTGCTAGGTTAATAGTAGGCGGTATAGTTAGTGCTATAAGGGTTGCAGATCTTATTAAGGCGCTATAGCCTACTTTTACAGTACTTATATTCTGGTTAGCAGAGCTTCTAGTCTTATACCGCTTAGTATATACCTTAATTTGGCGGAGGCCCTAATTAATAGCTAGGCACTAGTCTATAAGTTCCTTTAGTGTCTATACAGTAGTATAAACCAGTAGTATAGCGCGTTATAATTCCAGGGTAAGCTTATTAAAGAGGTTTAGTATTAAATCTTTCTAGGGGATTTAAGCCTGTTTGGATAGGTATAGGAAGTAGGTCTAGAAGACTAAGAAAGTCTCTATTATTTTTATATTAAGGGCTTTATAATTAAGGCGGGCGTTCTATATCTTAAAGGAGTCCTTATAAATAAAAGATAGGTAGTTAATTATCTCTTCTTTAGAGAGGAAGGGGTTTATTAAGTTCTAGGTATATTACAGACATAGATATATTTATACGTCCCTACTAGTACGGCCAAAAACATAGGCCATTTTAGCTTAAGTAGTAGGGAAGTAGTCTGTACTAACTTTAAGCTTATTTTATAGTTAAAGCTTCCAATTATTAAATATAGGGTTGGTCCTATCTATAAGCAATAGGGGGTCCACAACCTTTACAAACCGTAATAATACTAATACTATATATTAGGTTAGGGTCTTAAAGACTATAGCAAGTCTCTAGGTGTCTAATAACTCCTTATTAGGTATAGGGGTGTCTCTAGTTTTAAGCAGCTCTTAAAGCTGTTTAATTTTAGCATTAGCTACTGTGAGCTCTTCCTAGGGGGTCGAGATGGCGACTATTTTACCATTAGAGGTATTTATAGGTCCTATAGCGGCTTTGCCAGCTACTATATTTCTTGGCATAGTAGTAGGGGTATTAGGTAATTTCCAGTATTTGTTTATTTCCTAGGGTGGGTTCTGGTCCGTGCGTGTCCTATTCTTTAGTTTTATGTTCCGTTTATATTTGTCACAGGACTGCCTGTTATATACACTACATAGTGCGCGTAGCTAGCGTCATGGGATTCCTTCTTTGTTTATTTGTTTCCTTCCTTATTTAATATCGCTTGGCAGCTAGTTTATCCACCCTAATTGCCCCTATATAGATTCGCCCGCAGCTGCATTCTTGTTAAGCTCTCTAGCAATCCTTTTAAGTCTTTACGACAGCCGTATATAGCTATCAATTCAACGAATCTAATGCTTGTTTATCTAGCGTTTGCATGTAATACATCGTTATTGTAACAATATTCTTTAGTTCTATCCTGTCCTTAGGGTCCTATTCTATATCCTTATCCTATCCTTTTTGTAGTCTATAGATATTTTTAAGTTCCTTCTTAGGAAGGAAGGGTAGTAACAAGCTTTAGATAATATTAGCGACTTAGTCAATTAAGGCACGAGCACGGCGAGAGGGACGCGCAAGCCTATACAATTAGAATGTCTATAAATAAGGATCTAAAGCTAAAGAAAGGAAACAAGAAGAACGGAAATACCGCTTAAAGTTATATACAATTTTATGGTTACGTAATGGTAACTTGCCGCAACTTGCCATTATATAATAGCAGTTTACAGCAATCTAATAGCAATTTGCCAGTGCTGTGACACTATAGTTCTTAATAAAGCGTTAGTAGAAGTTATAGAACCCTAGGAATAACTATATCCCCTTTATAGTCTTTATGAGTACCTATTAGTTAATTACAGCCATCTTTTTTAGGTTTGCCTTAATTCCGTCTATACTAATAATAAACCCTAGGTACTTTATACGCTTAATACTAAATTCTAATTTCCTAATATTGGCCTAGAGGCTAGCCTTATAGAGCTACTATAGGACTTTATAAATATGCTCCCTATATTCTAACTTATTCTCAAAATAGATTATAATGTTATCTAGGTAGGCTATATAGAAGTTATTAAGGTAGTTAAAGAGTATATTATTTATATATCGCTAGTATATAGCTAGTCCATTAGTCAGTCTAAAAGGAAGTACTTTATATTTATATATTTTGTAACAGGTCTAAAATATAGTAAGATTTTCCAATTTAGGGTCCATTCTAATCTAGTAAAAGGCCTAATAGATATTAAGCTTAATAAAGATCTTAGCTTTATTTATTTAGGTTAAAGTTTTATTAAGTAAGGGTAGTAGGTAGCGGTCCTTACAGGTTATATTATTAAGTTTATAGTAGTTTATACAGAAACAAAGTCCTATATTTAGCTTTTTAGTAAAGAGAATAGGCAAGTTAAAAGGGGCTTAACTAGGCTTAATAAAGCCCTTATTTAGGTTATTAATAAGGTACTGCTTTATAGCCTATAACTTGGCAGTAAACTGCTAACAAAGGGGGCTATAGCTAAGTATGTTTTCCTTATCTAGCTTAATCTTAATCTTGTGGTTATATAGTTGGTAAAATAGAAGTATATTAGACGCTACCTTAGAGAATATGTCCTTAAATTTCTAGTATTAATAGGGTGGTTTTTATTTTACCAGCTCCTTATCTCTAAGCTTACTTTCCTATCTACTAAGCTTACTTTTCTTTTCCTTAATTATTTAATTAATTTTATATAAGCTAGTGGTAAAGGTAATAGTATTAGGTTAAACTAAGTTCTAGTAGAATCCTACGGCGCCAATATAGCAGATATTAACTAGGGGAAGGTCTATAAGTTTCTTTATAGACTTTTATTAGGCCATATTTTGCAGTATAAGGTTTATAATCTTCCTTAGCTTACGTTCTATTTTCTATAAGTTATCCTTTTAATTTATACGTTTAGTATAGCATCTAATACTCCTTACTATTCTTTATAGGTATATAGGGCCTAAGTTCCCTATAGGGAGCTCTGCTAGCTTTTTACTAACTTTTTTAATTTTTAGTGCGGGTAGTATAATATAGGTAGTATAGGGGCGGTATAGTATACAGATCTATTACGCGTTAAGCTATATATCCTTTTTAAAAGCCTAGTCCCTATATATAGTGTTAGCCTAATGAATAGTGTTTATTTATAGCTAAATAAGGTTCTTTATTATAATACTAATTTCTTTTATAAAGGAAGGTATTAGGGGTATAGTTTTAGGCCAAATAAGCCATCTATTCTGTATATTAAGCTATAAGCCTAAATAGGCTAGCCATTTTCTTCCTAAAATTATATTATAGCTTTTAAGGTCCATAATAAGGAAGGGGATGTTATACTACCTTTATCTATTAATATAGAGATAGATCTACAAGATAGTTATAATAGGTAGTCCTACCTATCTATTATACCTATAAATAGGAATTGGCTTAGGCAGTTTGTTATAGCACTAGCAAATTGCCATCAACTCGCCGCAAACTGCTGTTACGTAATGGCAACTTGCGGCAAGTTGCCATTACATAACTAGAAGATTGTATATAACTTTAAGCAGTATCTCCGTTCTTCTTATTTCCTTTCTTTAGCTTTAGATCCTTGTTTATAGACAATCCAATTATATAGGCTTGCGCGACCTTCTTGCTATACTTATACCTTAATTAACTAAGTCGCTAACATTATCCAAAGCTTGTTACTACTCTTCTTTCCTAAAAAGGAACTTAAATATATCTATAAGGCCATAAATAGGACAAGGACATAGAATAGGACCCTAAGGATATTACCAGGACTATAAGGATAGAATAAACCCCTAAAAACTAAAAGAATATAAATAGAACGCAAAACCTAAGAATAGGACATATATAGACTAGAACCCCTAGGAAATAAATAAATACTAGAAATTACCTAATACTCCTACCACTATGCTAAGAAATACAGTAGCTAGTAAAGCTGCTATAAGACCTATAAATACCTTTAATAGTAAAACAGTTACTGTCTTAACCCCCTAGGAAGAGCTCGCAGTAGCTAATACTAAAATTAAACGGTTTTAAGAGCTGCTTAAAACCAGAGACACTCCTATACCTAATAAGGAGTTATTAAATATAACGGAACCTTATAGCAAGAACTACGGTGGGTTTGTTAATGGGCTGGGTATATAGGTGTAAACAATAAGTTAACAACGTAATAACAACTGGTAGAGTGGTTGCCCAACAGATTAACTCTAATTGTATTCTAAGATTCACTACAAAGAGAGAACTATCTAGGTAGGGACTGTGGTCCTTTAAATACACAACCGTACTCCTAAGAAACCCTCTCTTGTATATAAGGTATATGTTATACGTATTATACGTAGACGTACACTACGTACACTGCGTACACCGTGTATAATATTATGTAACTCGCTTACCACTCTTTGTTATATAGTTCCACTTGTTCCATCCTAGACCGTGCTTATATTAACTAACTAGCTTCTCCAATTCTTCTCCTAGTAGTTATAATATTGTACTTAAGCTGTCCGTAACACCATCTCCCTTCTCTTTATCTTTGTTCTTAAAGACTCCTAACATCTCTAAGTTATCCACTAGAGGTGTAATGTCCGTTAAATTAATCTGGTTAATATCTTTACTTATTATACCTAAAGCATTTTCTTCTTTATAAGCGCAACGTTGTGCTTACACTGTTGCTTCCATTCTGTTACTTAGTGAGATTATACCATCTCTATATTCTTGTTGCGTAAAAGAGGGGTTGGTCTATATTGTATTGGCGACCCCTTTATCTTAGCAACCCTCTTTTTATTTAGAGTGCACTAAAGCAAACATTTAATTTTCTTGTGATATTTGCTCGGTCTCTGACGCTAAGTATACGCGTCCTATTACTCTTAATAGCCTTTAAGTTCCCTAAGTAACTTATTATAGGGTCTTATATTTAATCTGCTGCTGCGAAGCTTAAGAGTGACCTAGCGGCCGCTTGTAATAAACTCCGTCGCTCCTCTAAAGAGACCAGTGTGGCCAACAGTCAGCGTTCAGCGAGCGAAGACATCTTCCGCTGACTGACTGTGGCTAATCAAGTCGCTCGCTGGACGCTCGCTGGAAAAGTATATACGCTGACTGCAAAGCTGTCAGCGCGCTGATCCTAATTAGGTAATTATATAAATTTAGTAGAGTTATAGAGTTAAATTCTATATTTTTAGTAGTACCTCTATATATATATTAATATTAATATTAATATTACCTAATCTTAGATATACCTTAATTAACCTATTAGTAGGGGAGGTAGGTAGATATTTATAGGAGCTTTATACGACCACGTAATAGCCTCGCTTGTATATAAATTCGTTCTTAGTAACAACCCCATCTTATAAAGTCTCTATATATACTACTATATACCTACATTCCTACGTAATATAACCTTAATTTAAATTTAAATTAAATTATTACGCTATTGAGGCTTTAAAGAAGTAGGTACTATATTAATAATAATAATAATAATAAGAAGGATTTAAACTAGATAGTTAAATAGGCTATATAAGCTCTAATTTAAAGTTAAACTTTATTTAGAAGTAAGCTTTAATAAACTTACTTATCTTATTTTGCTTATTTAATTTAGCTATAAATTCTTAAATAATAAATTAATATAATTTTTTTTATATAAGTTATATATAGTGTTATTTTAATTATAATATTTTAATTATT
>Ga0307507_10003135_pt1 | contig 32890 bp, 7 predicted proteins | sample 7_EM_MG_FD_207223 | JGI IMG/M metagenome (GOLD analysis project Ga0307507, IMG submission 207223) | Populus trichocarpa ectomycorrhiza microbial communities from riparian zone in the Pacific Northwest, United States - 7_EM | ecosystem: Host-associated > Plants > Roots > Unclassified | place... | reverse complement strand
TAGATAGGTAGAAGAGAACCATCGCTATATTATATTAAATTATCTAAAATATTATTATTTATTTTGCTAGCCTTATAAATAGCTTTAAAGTAGCTTTTATTTATTTAAAATATGCTATTAGTATAAATGAGGCAAATAGCTCTAAATATAATTATAGTTGCCAAATGCGCAGATTACTGGCAGGTTGCGCGCAGATTGCGCGCAGGCTGCGCGTAGGCTGCGCGTAGGCTGCGTGTCAAAAAAACACGATATAGGCTAGTCGGTCGAGTTGCCAAATGCCCTCAACTACGCGCCAATTGCGTCAACCACCAACCATTGAGGCCATTGGAAGGGTACTATATTTTGCCGATGTAAGCCTATAAACTAGAAAGAACTTTAGACTTATTCCTAGTTTTAACTTAATCTTATAGTCCTAAGCTACGTATTTTAACAACTACTCGCTTTCTAGACTCCATAGTCTTTTACCGTACTTATAGTATCTCTTTAGTACATAACTTAAGCCTGGCTTAGTCTCTTTATATATCTCTCTAACCTAGTACTATACTATCTTAGTATGTTATCGTGTCCTGCGTTATTATATATCCTTAATATTAACCTAATCTATAACCCAATCGATCTTTAGATTGTATTTCTATAACTAAGGCATTCCTAATATTACCTCGTCCTTTCCTAACGGTAGAATATTAAAAGACATCTTAACTTATCTCCCTTTAATAGTTAACTAAATAGGTCCTGTTTTAAGATTAATAATGCCTCCTCTATAGGCTATTAGATCTCCTAAAATTGTTATTAACGGGTATAGGTATTCTCTTTACCTATGCAGTAACCCCATCCTTTTAACTGCTATTAGCAATATATGGTTTCTTATTACTCTACTATCCACTAACACTTCGAACTTTTAATCTTGCCACTTTACTTATAGGTTTGGGTGTCGTCCTATAATTCCTTTAAGGGTCTAAGGGTCTACTACTGGCTCCCTCTAGTTCTATAGGCCTCTGCTTTTCCCAACTATTAGCTATCTAACTTTAACTATACTTAGTCCACTTTTAGCCAATACTTAGTTTATTTCTTTTCTTTAACATGCTATAAACACATATTCTCCGGGCATTCCTACTACTGTTATTTATCTAGGCACTCTTCTATAAGGAACCTTTCTAGTTAAAGTATTAAGTTGCCTAACTCCTAAACTTCTACTAGGTGCCAACTATATAGATACTTAGCGTCTTTATATCGCCTTTTATCCATTATCTAATACATCCTTATTAGATACTTGCGATACTTATCCTTAGGTATCCTATATATATTACATATATTATCCACACATGCAATTTATACTAATATATAATATACTAGGTGCTTTAGGTTAACTCTTAGCTTATCCTTATCCTTAAGTTTAAACCTTTCCCGCGTTAATCTAAACGTTACCGTATTATTTACTAGTACTAATATCTATATTATCTCTCTCCAGTCTACGGCCTGTTTTTCTAGATTCTTTAACGTTATAACTAACGCCCCTTTTATGTAACTTATCTATTTTTTAGATTTTACTTAGTCTGGTATAACTTTTTCATCTAACTATATATAAAAATCTTCCTACTTATCGTTTCCTCTCTACTTATACTACTTCCGGTATAGCTTAGGGAGTATATACAACCTATCCATAAGGAAGTATCTTTTTATTACTACCTTGTTGCAACCTTTAGTGTGTCGTTCTGCAAATCTGGTTAGAATCCCTAGATCCTCTTCTTATTCTAGTTTATCTAACTACTTAACTCTTAGTGTTCCTACCCTTAGCCTGTTTATAACTTTTTATATAAGTGCTCTGTCCTTTATACATCCTAGCATAGCTAATCTTTAGTCTAGCTTTTATTCTTGCCATATAATAATTCGTTGCCTAAACTTATCTTTGCTTTCTTTTAGTTTTCTCCTTCTAAAAGGATCCTCAAAGTCGTCTTGCTTCTTAATTGTTGTGTTAACCTTTTAACCTTTAGGTTAAACACCACGTTTACCTGAAACTGCTATAGACCTTATTTATTCTTTAAAATCTTAGCTCCCTAGGAATCTTCGTCCTATGCTTACTTATTTATCCTTAAACTAAGCTACTGCCTTTTCCTATTAGTTATCGTCTGTCATAGGTTCTTGGGTATGTCTTATCCTACTTTAAGAATCTTAATTATCTCTTATCTTATCTTAAGAATCTTAAGCCTTTGGCCTTTTGCCTTTATTAAGTGGTAAGCTAGCACTAGCAGTCGTTTACTTGTTTAATTCTCTTTAGATATTACTTCTTCTGTCTTATAAAGTGATAAATGCCGTATCTAACGGTGTTATAATGCCCATTACTAAACCGCGTTTTATAGTAGTCTTAGTCTCTACTTCTGTTGCGTTATTAAGGTTTAAGTGCCCCTAGCTAGCCTCTTTTTCTTCCTCGTTACTATTAATTAATAAGTACTCTAACTCTATTATTATTGTTGCTAATCTCTATCTATATATTACTATAATATCTTAATCTGGCTTATAGAGTTAATTTTATTCTTTATCTAACTCTCTAGTTCCTTTAAGTCCTCTTAACTCTGGCTCTTATAGCTAATAGCTTACGCCATACTTAGCGTCCTTATAAATTCGGCATGCGTTATTATAACAAAACGCAAAGTATTTAATTAAACATTCCTTAGTCCCGCGCAATATACCTATATTTATATTATCGTACTCTAACGACCTAGTGCCTTTTACTATATGGTTACTCTAACCACCTGTCATGGGGCGCAGAACAGTGGCTGCTGAACGTATGTATTTAAGGAGTCTACAAGACATTGCGCGATCAATCGTAAGGATCGAGGGCGTAGGAAGGTGATATACTACGCGTGGCTGACGTAAGCTATACGCGAAGCGTACACAAGGGCACGGGGTTCCGCTAAGGAGTCTCCTATAGAGGCTCCTACGGCGGCGTTCCGTGACACTACCCCCCCTCTTATAGAGGCGGAGCTCCGGCGACGCTGTGGTTACTATATATATATATAGAAGGAACGCTTAAGGCATAGAGAAGGAAAAGAAATAATGCTAAAGGGGTTAGTGGTATGGGGTTCTGCTAGCTCTAATTATTAAATAGACTAATTAGGATTTTCCATCCCTGGAATAGAAAATCGCTATTAGCTTAGTAGAAGGCGGTAAGCTAAACTAACATCTTTATAGTCCGCAGCGATATTATATAATAAGGCTTAGCACCCAAGAATTCTACCAATTAGATAACTTTAACCGGCGGTTAAAGTTCCTAGATATTTTAACGATTTTTCGGTTATATAATAGCAGTCTGTGGCAATCTAACGGCAATCTACCCTTATATGGTAGTGTATAACGGTTGAACTCTATAAGGGCTCCCATAGAGGATTAAGCACAAAATCTCTACTTAAGCCCAGTTTCTGTAGGTTCGCGTAGTAAAAGTCACTAATTAGGTCCTTTGCATTTTTAAAGTCTTTCTATAGTTACTATTCTGGCTAATCTATGTTAAATCCTGTATAGATAGCTCTGTAGTAAAGCCGCCGTCCTCTACCTTTGCTAAAGTATTTAGAGTTAATAATTTATTTAATGGTCTACTTCTTATAGTTCTTGTCTTTATTCTTATCTTAGATTAGTACTAGTAGGGGTTTAGGCTATGTCTATCCTAGTAAGGGGTTAGGCTGGTAAAGGTATAGTAGCTATAGGTAAAATATAGGCTATATCCCATAGGTGGCTAGGGTAGGCGGGAGCTCTAGCTTATATACAGCTCCCCTATTAATAACTTATTTAATCTAATAGGGGCTAAGATTCTTATAATCAAGTGACTTTATAGGCCTCTATATAGAGATATTGTGTATATCTAGCTATACCTAGTCACCAACACGCATCTCCGGTGGTGGCGTTCTATAACAGTTAGTAAAGTAGGCCTGCTTTACTTAAGCCCAGGCTATTTCTCCCCTATAGTAGTTAAGTAGATTTTTTATACAGTTTGTATACTAGTTGGTAAATAGCATCTTAAGGCGTTTTCTATATAGTAGTTTCTTATTAATAGGTTCTAGTGGCTCTATATTAGATTAGGGGTGATAACCCTTATTTATAAAGAATGGAGTAAGTCCTATAGTAGCTAAGACGTGGTTATTAGCTGTAAACTTGCTTAGTAGGAGGTGATCTACCTAATTGTCCTAGCTATAGGCAATGACCTGTTATAAGTACGCCTTTATACTGGCGTTAGCGTTTTCTGGCTATCCTGCAGTCTTATAGTGGAAGGATATAGACATCTTAACGGAGATACTAAGACGTTAACAGATCCGTCTCTATAGGTTAGAGTTAAATTGCGTGCCCTGGTTGGACGTAATGGAGTTAGGTATCCTATATAGTTGGTAGACTTCGCGAAGAAAAGCGTCTGTAACATTGTTAACGGCTATGCCTTTAGTTGGGACGTAGTAACATTCCTTTATAAGTTGGTATATTATTATTAGGATGTTCTTGTAGGTATAACCGTGCCGTTTATAGGGTAGTAGGTTAGTAATAAAGTCTATGGCTATATCTGCCTACCGCCGTATAGGGATTGGTAGTGGGTATAGTAGTCCTTAGTACTTAATGCAAAAGGCCTTAGTGTACTTATAGCTATAGTAGGCGCTTATAAAGCGTTTAACTAAGTCTATTATCTTAGGCTAGAAATAGTATTGGCTAAGGAGTTTATAAGTTCCTTTTCTACCTAGGTAACCACTTAACTGGAGGTTATAGGCCACCTAGATTGGTTGCTGTTATAGGTCTTTTAAATTGGGGATAAATAAACGGCCTCTATAGTAGAGTCTGTTCTCCTTTACTTTTAAGGCTACTATATTAATTTGGCCTAAGTTTTAGAGGCTAGTGGGTGGCTTATAGACGCTAGCAGTTTTCGCGGTAATAAGTTAGTGTAATAATAGGTTAATAGAGATGTTATATGCAGCAGCAATAAGCTTATTAATTTTAGGGGGCGGCTTTAAGTCCGTAGCGTAAAGCTAAGTTACAGATAGTTCTGTTATAGGTAGTATACTAAGGGCCAGGTTCCTTGCTTTTAGGATTATTTACTATTAAAACTAATTATAGGGGTTGTCCTCTGACTAAGGAAAATCTTATAAGTGGCGTATTAGGCTATTAGGTTTTGTGCCTTATACTCCTAGCCTATATACAATTTTAAAGTTAAAACTGGAGAGGAACTTATTCTAATGTGCTTGGCGTTAGTTTAGCTGCTTTATAGTTATAAAGTATTTAAGGTTGCAATAATCTATAAGGACTTTAGTTAGCTAGTTGGGTTCTACTAAGGAGAGTTCTAGTTAAAATTCTTTAAATGCTTATATAATTGTAAGGAGTTCTTTGTTATAGATCTTATAGTTACACTCTTATAGTATGAGCTTAGATGAGTAGAATATGACTAGGTAGAGGAGACCGTTGTTACCCATCTAGGAAAAAACGCCTATGTTAACATAGTCTAAGGAGTTAGTTTTAAGATAGAGTTATTATCCTAGTGTAAAGTAAGCTAGGATAGGTGCTTTAGTAAAGGCATTTTTAAGGTCTTGGAACGCCTTCTTGCAGTTAGGCGTCTAGGTAAAGCATAGGTACATTTTTCTTCCTTTTATAGAAAGGCCCTTTATTTGCATTATTGCTATAAGCAGTGCTACTACGCCTAAGAAGTTGTATATAAATTTCTAATAGAAGTTGGCGAAACTAAAAAAGGCTTATACATCCTTAATACAGTTAGGGGCTTACTATTTGGTAATTATACGTACCTTATTGGGGTCTATATGGATACCCTTAATAGTAACAATTAGTCTAAGGTATTTTACTTCTATAACTAAGAATTCGCACTTTTTTAAATTAATATAGAGTCCTACTTCCCTAAGGCGCTATAGGACCTTTTAAACGTGCTTAGTATACTTAGAAGGGTCGTTATTATAAATAAATATATTGTCCAGGTACGCCAAGCAGAAGTTATTAAGGTAGTCCTATAAGGCGTTATTAATATAGCTTTAGAAGGTGCCTAGGCCGTTATATACACTAAAAGGCATAACAGTATATTTAAATTGGCTAAAGCGCAATGCGAATGCGGTTTTCCATTTGTTACCTTTCTATATTTAAAAATAGTTAAAGGCGGCGATAATATCGAGCTTAGTATAGATTTTGGCTTAACTAAGCCGCTTAAGGGTCTCCCATATAAGCAGTACTGGGTATTAGTTCTTAATTGTAATAGCGTTAAGTCCTTTATAGTTAATATAGAATTGGATACCTCCTCCTAGCTTCTTAATAAGAAGAATAGGGGCAGCTGCTAGTAATATACTAGGACGAATAAACCCTTTGTTAAGGTGCTTGTTAATATACTTTTTTACAACTAAAAGTTCGTCTTTTAATATTAGGTAGGATCTCTTATAAGGTAATATTTTTCCTTATTTAATATTAATGGTATGGTTATTAGGTTAATATGGGGGGAGTATATCTACGCCCTTTTATAAGTATATATTGATAAAGTTATAGTACCTCTTAGGGAGGAGCTTACGGAGTTCCTTATTAGTAAGTCCCTTTTTAAGCTTTATAAACTTCTTAAAGTCTAAGGTTAAGAATTTATTAAGTTTTACGGGCGTGTTATCCTCTAGAAGGTCCATTAGGTCTATTCTATTACTATAGAGAACGTGATCCTGTTCTTTATTAAGTTTATATAGCCGTAAGCGGGAGGCTGCTATAATAACCTAGCTCTTCCTTTGTGCTATATAATAAAAGGCTACGGCACTGACGTAGTAACAGTTAGTTGTAGGTAGTATAATTAGAGGTTCTTTGGGTTAATATTCTAGGAAGTAGGTAGAGGCGGCTAGACTATACCCTAGATAGGTCTCTCTATAGTAGTTAGAGTTAAAGATCACTTCTCTTTTCTTCTAGTTAATAATAGGGTTATGCTGCTTAAGCTAGTTTATTCTAAGGATAATAGGGTAATTAATAAGTAGTATAATATAGGCCTAGAGCTCTTCTTGGTGTCCGTTTATATCTAGGTAAAGTTATGCTATATAAATACTCTTTTATGCAGTATAACTACCGTCAGCAAGTTATAGGGCGCGGGCTTTAGTAAGGGGTAAGGTTAGTAGGTTATATTTACTCATAAATTAGGTATTTACAAATTTATTAGTAGCTCCATAGTTAATTATAAAACAGTCTTTATATTGTTTTTTAGCAGTTGTTTCTATTATAGGTAAAACTATCTATTTCCGTCCGTCTATTTTTACTAAGTTATCTATTAAGCAGGCTAATATATAGATCCCTCTATTATTAGGGTGTCCTAGCTCGCAACTTAGGGCTAGGACTAAGCATTTCCCACTACTTTTACTGCTACTGCTTCTTTATCTTATATGGTAACAGTGCATAGCGAGGTATTTAGTGTTTAAGGTATAAAGTTAGGTATTAGGCAGCGATTACTAAACCTAGCTATTAGGTAGTTTAGGTTTTCGCAATAATAGCCTTCTTAATAGTATCTATAGCAGCGCCCTAGCTTCTAAAGTAGCTTACACTCTCTATCTAGGAGTTTACGTAGGAAGGTTAGTATGGAGAGGTTAATATTAGCTCCAGTAATGGTATTAGTAGTAGGCGTTAGTAACCTAGTGTATATAGGTATAGTTGGCCTGGAGGGCTTTTATATAGGAGCCTTTGGGCAAGGGTTAGCAGTAGAGATCTAATTTAGCCGTCATTTAATCTTCCGTAGGGCTGCCACCATACTATAAACATTATTGTAATTGTGACTAGCGGTAGCGTGACTAAGATAATAGGTAACCTTTTAAGAAGGTTTTCCTGGTCTTTAGCATTATCTTAGGAGAGAACTCTAGTATATTCCTAAAACTTAACATAGAACTTATTAAATAACTTAGTGGGACTTATCTTTAGGGCGCGTAGTTTGGCTTAACTAGTGGCCACTAGGTCGTGGTTATAATATATTAGGTTAAGATTGTTAAGGACCTTATAATAGGACTGCCACTTCCAAGGGCTATTAGTCTCCTATTAGGCGAAGAGTCTGTTAAATAGGGTACCCTTTATACGCCTAATAATATAACCAATCTTAGTATCCTCCCTAGAAAAAAGGCAGGCGCTCTAGGTTAGTTTCTTGCAGATTTGCATCTTCTAGTGGCTGTATTCCTTACGGTCTCCCTAGAAAACTAGGGGATTAGGGTATTATATATTAAACCCTATAATTACGGCTTAAGTTCAGTCGCTGTTATAGGGGTTGTCCCTATTAGGTAAAGCTACTTAACGCTGACTTTTGGCTAAGCGTTGGGTGGGTAAGGTTGCTAGAGGCGTAGAGACTTAGGTAATATAGTGCGTAGTAGGGAGATACTTAGCATCGTTACGGATATGCTTATTAAGCTAAGACTATAGGTATTTAATTATACCCTCCTTCTTAGTAACCTAGGCAATAAGTACAATCTTAGCTTTCTTTAATTATTAAATATCGCGCTTAGATATACGGAGGTTATCTTTAGTCTTTTAGCATATATTATTAGTAAGTGCCTTACTAGCTTATAAGTCTTGGATAATATTATAATCTTAGGCAGCACGCAGTTCAGCTTATATAAGCTTTAGGTGGTAGTTCTATAAAAGGCGGTAGTATTTATTGGGTTCTTATGCTACTATTTATACAAACATCTCGGCGTCTTATATTTTAATCTTAATAGGTAGCTACCCTTCTAGTTACTTTTCCGTGGCTGTGTAATTAATAAAGGATAAGACGTCGCTAGTGTCTATTTTATTAAGGTTATTGCTATGGCCACCTATACTAATAGGGGTGTACCCATCCTGCTAGGCTAGTTAACTCTTATTATCTTTAAGGTAGTACTAGGTGCTTAGGGGTACTTATAGTTATAACTCTTCTAAGCCGCTAGGCTTGCCCTTAGGGGTTAATACTAGGGTTAATAAATTAAATTCTCCTGGGATTAATTGGCGTTGTAGGTTAGGTTAAGGTATTAGGTTACTCTTTAGGCTTAATATAGTGGCTAGTAAGGAATATCGTCTTACTATTATAGTGCGAAGGTTGCTCGTAGACACGCTACTTCTGGTAGCGCCTGTAGTATCGTAAAGACGTAGAATCGGTCATAGGCTAGGTGTCGGTAGTAAAAAAAAAAAAGGCGCAACGTAATATCACGGGGCGCGGAACAGTGGCTGCTAAACGTATGTATTCAAGGAGTCTACAAGACGTTACGCAATCAATCATAAGGATCAAGGGCGTAGGAAGGTAATATACTACGCGTAGCTGACGTAAGCTGTACGCGAAGCGTACACAAGGGCACGGGGTTCCGCTAGGGAGTCTCCTATAGAGGCTCCTGCGGCGGCGTTCCATAACACCACCTCTATAGTCTCTAGTAAAATAACCTTGTTTTCCGCAATTTATATAAGCTCCTTTTTTAAACTATTCTTCTTACTATAGAGTCCGCCTAAATACCTCCTACTGCTAAGATCTCTAGTTTAGCCTCTACTCCTTAGTCCTGTAATTACTTAATCCTTAACCTCTAGGTTTGTATAGTTTCTTATTCTATCTCTTAGATTCTTTAGTGCCGCTTAAGTCCATTAGCTCTGGCCCACCATTTCATAGTTTATAACTCTATATCTGTTATTGCATGCCCCACACCTTATACAACTATAGAACTCTATCTTGCCCTTTTTTAACTTGTTCCCTCTAATAGATCCTATTATTAATCTTTATTAACTAATCTATTAACTCCCTTAGAGTTTCCGTATCTTCCATTAGAATAATTGCGTCCTAGACTTTAGCCTTAAGTCCCTGTTTATACTGTGCTATAAACGCCTTGTTGTTCCACTTAACCTACATTACAAGTGTCTAAAACTGTGTTATGTACTTAATTGCTAAAGTGCGTTATACTAGGTTCTGAAGCTTTTGTTCTACCATAGTGGCCACTTCTAGGTTGCCAAATATTTATATTAGTTTTTCTGCGAACCTATTCTAACTTATAAACATAAACCGTACTTCTTAGTTAGTTGTTATTATTCCGTTTACCTGGATCTCGGTAAGGTAAGGTTTAAACCACTTAAATACTCTTCCTAACAAGAATAGTCCTGCATATATGACTTAGTCTATAGGTATTGCTAACTTTACCCCCTCTTATATAACCTTAAAGTGCATTTACGTAAGAAACCCTTTAAGTTTTAACTTCTCTTCTAAGAATTGTTTAATTAAGGGTAACTTAACTTTAGCTGCTCCGATTCTATTAATTCAATCTTTAAGTATTTAATTATTGTCTATTAATTAATTAACCATTTCCTATAACTAACCCACCGTGACTAGCTGCGAATTAGTATCTTTTATACTAGTATCTCCTCCTAATCCTAAGGTTGTAGCTGCCGTAGATAGCGTCGTAACTAGTGCTTTTAGTGGCATATTGTTTAACTTTGTTAATACCGTAACTAGGTAGTAAATATGTAACAAAGCCTTATGGAAAATACCACAGTAGACTCGCTAATAGGCTAGGTATATAGGTAAACAGGAAGTTAATAATATAACAGTAATAAATAATAACTAGTAGAGTGGTTGCCTAACAGATTAACTCTAATTGTATTCTGAGATTTACTATAAGAAAAGGAACTATCTAGGTAGGGACTGTGGTCCTTTTAAATACACATCTATACTCCTAAGAAAGTTGTTGCTCTATCTGCTCTGTCTACTCTATTACAGATTACACAGATTATATAGATTACACAAATCACACTATGTGACCTCGCTTACTATTCCTCGCTGCATGGTTCTACGGGATCTATCCCGGACCGTGCTCTAATTAACCAACTAGCTTCCTCCAACTCTTCACCCAGTAGTTAAAGCATTGTACTTAAAGCGTCCGTAACAGATTTACTAGATATAGGTAGTGTATATACTGCTATAGTATTAACTGCTATATTATTTAGTATTATAACGTTGCTTGCTATAGTAATAGTATATCTATAGTTTGGTTTAGGTAGCTAAATTAGCTAATTGGTTATAATTTAGTAGATAGAAGACCTGTATACTTAGCGGAATATAGATATTAAAGGTCCAGGTTAAGCTTAGGATAACCTTAGGTTATATATAGTCCCCTCTATATCCTTAATATATAGTTTAAATATTAACTCCCTCCCTAGGGAGTGGCCCCTACTTTTTAGACACTTTTTTAAGGCCTAGGTTAGTATTAGGTTAGTATAGAGGGCCTTTAACCTTATTATTGCCTTAATAATCTATTTCTAACCCTCTTTTATTTTTATACCCTTATTAGCTCCTAGCTTATATAGGGCTTCTAATTTTATATAAAAAGGCTAACTATAATTCTAATTCTATAATATAAAGCCCTCTTCTTCTTCTTCTTTAATATTTATATATTTAGTAGCTTTATTTACCTACACTACACTTACACGTCTACCCCCTTACCTCTTATAGATATAGAGTCTTTTAAGAATTTTCTTACCCTATAGTCCACCTTATAGTTAAAGAAAGCCCCCTTACCTCCTCCCCCTATAGCCTTTAGAGCGAATTTAAGGCCTAAATAGCGCGGCTATAGGATATTGATAAGGCCTAGCGCTTAAAGAGTATAATAAAGGCGTATAAGCTAAACTAGAAAAAGTAGAAAGACTAGTATATAAGACTAAAGGTAATATAGACGGCGCCTAGGTTATAGAAAATAGGCTTTTCCTATTTTTATAGTAGTAAATTATTAACTGGGAATTATAGACTAATAGATATTAATAATATAAAGCAGAATAAACAGAAAGAGAGAAAGATAGTAAGTAGGCAAAGAAGAGATAAAAGACAGCTAAGTAAGTAAAAGGGTAGTTAGGGGGAAAGGTAGCTATAGGATAGCCGCAGCTATAGGGAAGAAAGCTATAAGGAGAAAAGGAAGATATAGGATAAGAAGGCCTTAGACGCCCTATTTAATAAAATAGTTTAATAGTTAGTTATAAATAGCTACGTCTTCGCTATTACTAAGCTTTATATATAGTAGTTAGAAGGTAAAGTCTTACTGCTACTATAGGAGGCGAAGCTTTTAGTAGTATTAGATAGCGTGCACCGTAATAAGGACTAGATTTAACGCGTTAACTTTTTTAATTAAGGCCTGTTTATAATTACTAGCGACTATAATATTAAAGGACTTAAAAAGGCGATTACTTAGTGCTAGGAGATAGGCTCTAAGATACTAGGTTTAGTTAAGTCTTATCTTTAAACTGCGGGTAAGCATTTATTAGGTTTATATACTATTATATACCCTATCTAGCCTATACGGTTACTATTTCCTAACCTATTTCTTAGGCTTTACTACTATTACCTAAGGTAAAAGTAAATAGGATGTTTAGTTTACTAACTTTATTTTTATTAAACTAAAGAATAAAGGGCCTAAATTTGATAAGTTAATATTATATATAGAATGCTAACCCTATTCTTTATCCTCTCTTTATAATAGCCTTTTACTTTTTTAACCGCTAGGGTAAAGACGGCGTTAAGAGCTTTTTATTCTTTTAGTAGTTAGATTACTAGAACCTATACGTCTTCCCTAGTAATATTAAAGTACTATAATAGCCGTTAAGCTATTATATATACTTTAAATAAATAAGAAGATATTTTAAAGGGTAGGAATTTACTTTGAGGAGACCTATAGCGCCTATAAGTAGAGTGTTTAGTATACTAAGCTTAGCGGCGTTAAGAAGACCTAAATTAAATAGGCCAGATACTAGAATACGGACGCGATAATGGGAGCCTACCTTAGTTATCTACCCCACGCGTTTATATAGTTAATTACCAGCATCTTAAAGAAGGGAAAGAGCTACTTTCTTCCCTATATACAGGAGGTACTAAAATGGGTCCTTTATTTAAAAATATAGCCTAAGATTAACGTTTAGCTTAAATATATAGAGACCTATTATCTGAATAGGGTTAATAATAAGGTTATATATCTTAACCTTATGGACTTAGGATTTCTACGCCTCCTCTACAGGCTTAAAGTAATCTTATTATAAGACTTAGTAATCCTATATAAGCAGTTCCTACTCTACCCCCTATAAAAGTACTCCCTCTTTGGCTATAATAAGTATTAGAGGTTTATTACGTAAGTAAAAAGCTTACTAGCTAGCTTAGTTACGCTAGATAAGCTAATAATATAGAAATACTAGCCCGTTTATAAAGCCGTAACTAAGCTAAGATATAAGGCCGCGACCTTAAAGATAAAGCGGATTTAATTACATATATAAACGATTTTAGAACGCCTTAGCGAGGTAGAAAAGTTATTGGTATTATTTATACCTCTATAGATCTAGTAAGGGAAGATAGGCGTTTAAATAGGGCTTATAAAGTCCGTATATTTGCCTTTAAACGGCCCTATGCCTATACCCGTACCTAGGGCCGTTCCTAAATACGTTAATAGCTAGATTCTATCTTTAGATAAACCCTTTTCTATATATATATTTAACCGGTCCTCTATTAAAGTCTTTATTAAAGAGGCTACTATCTACTATAGCGGAGCCTGCTTAGCCGTCTACTATACTATCTACTATAACGTCTACTATATTCTAGCCGTAACTACTATAAGCTAACACTCGACCTCTTCTATTTATCCTTAACTTATAAGTACCGCTAAAGAAATTTAAAATACTTTAGCGGTAAATAAAAGCTTAAGGTTATCTTAATTAATGGTTACCTTATATAGCTTTATATATGGTTATTTAAAAATTACTGGGTAATCTAGAGTAGTTATAAAGAGCTTAATTAATTCTTTATAGCTTGGGTATTAGAGTTGTATGGCCGCTATATAAGTAATACGGCCTAAGATAGTAACGTAGTTAACGGGGTTTTGACCGCTACCCTAGTTATGACCGTTTGGAACTTTTGTTAGTTGTTTACCACCAAATTAGCATTTCGGCTAGTTTTGATTTTCCAAACGGTCATAACTAGGGTAGCGGTCAAAACCCCGTTAACCACGTTACGTTTGCTATTAAATCTAAATATATTAATATATTGGTTAAGGGATATTAGGGTAAACCTATTATCTTACGCAAAGATCTTATTAATAAATCCTATACCGCTAGCTCCTGTATTAATTAGGACTTAAGTGTTAGCCTATTAACCTTTCTACTAAAAACAGTAGTTAATAGTTATACTATAATCCCAAAAGTTAGAGTTTATAATATCTAATATATTTAACGAGATCCTGTAATATAGCTGTCCTAAAGCGCGACTTAACTCTAAAATATACCTTTTAATGGTAAGTAGGAAGGGGTTCCTATAGAACATTAGTTATAACTTTATTCTTATAAGTGGTGCTTACTAAATATAGGGCTAAAACTAGATAAAGATTAGGGACGGTAACTAGAGGACTAGTACGGTAAATAGTTATTGGTATTGGCTATTTATAAATTGAATTAGGGTATAGGGATAGAGTAGTATCTTAAAATATAAGCCTTACTTCTATATTAAATGTAAAGGCCTAGCTTAATGCGTTATTCTTATTTAGGGGACCCTAATAGGGCATACTTTAGGGTTTTAAAGTTAATGTCTATAGTATTAGGTACTTAGGCTAAGAAAATAACTTAATAGATATTTATAGAATTGTTATATTATATTAAGGAGTAGACTTTGGTATTAGGCGTAGTATATTATTATACTATTTATTAATAGCGTTTGTGTAGGCGTTAAGGGCTTCTAGTAGGTCTACGCCTATTAGAAAGGTTTTTAGTTTAGGACTTAGAGATTTAATAAGGCTATTAATTAATGCAGAGTCGTTCTAGCCTGTTTCCTCTATATAATGGTTAAATTTAGGGAAATATACTAGAAAGCTTTTCGTTTCTTAAGCTATATAGTTTATCTTTCTCTAAGTAGTAGCTTAGCGGTTTAGGTTACCATATATAGCTTTAAAAAGTATAACTAGACTTTATACTAAGTCTAGTTAAAGGGGTTTAATAAGGTTAGCTACGCCTTCTTTTAATTAACTTAAGGCGTAGCAAAGTCGGTTAGCTTTAGTTAGGTAATAGTTAGCGTTACTAGTTAGCTTATTTTTAAGCTAGCTTAGAAATAATTGGAGTTCTTATTATTTACTAATAAATATTAGAGGGTCTAGTAGTTATTTAGATTATTATAGTATAGCAGTTAGTTTAGGGTAAATAACTACTATAGGTTTGGGACTTTTATTCCACGTATTTATCTCTAGAGATAGTATTTAGTCTTAGGGCCCTAGTATAAGCATTTTAAGGGTACGGACTTCTTCTTAAAGCTCCTTAATTAATTACTAGTATTATACGTCTTATTTGGCTTATTATTAAATTAAAGTGGCTTAGTTTTATATAAGGGCGTTTATAAAAGACTTCTATATCTCTACTAATTATTCTTAAAGTATAAATATAATACTAGTAGCTATTATAGGGGCTTTAGGGTTGTTTTATATTTTAGAGGGTAGTATATAAGGTTAACTATAAGGGGACTTTATAGACAGGGGGCTATAAGGACACGATTATAGAATAGGATAGATTGGTAAAAGAGACAAATCCTTAAGGAGGTGAGGCCTTAGGGATCGTGGAGACTATATACTATAGGCATATACCTCCAGTATATAACCGGCGACTATCTAAGGGGCGTCTAGAGGTTGTCCTAAGGGCAACCCAAGGTGTCCGCAATAATATCCCTTATATTGCCCCCCAATTACCATTACCTTGCAGTAAGGAGATTATAAGGGCTTATCCTAAAAGGGGTTCGGAGAGATATTAAGGAGATGTTAGTATACCGCTATATATTATCTATCTATCTAACCCCTACTTTAAACTCCTAAAAACCTTAATAAGGAAAAAACATAACTAGAGAAAAAATATAAGGATTGCTAGGAGACCTATTAAAAGCCTACTAGAAGCATGCTAGTGACTACCTAAGCTAACCCAAGGAGTTTTATATAACTCTACTTCTAAGCCTTTATGTCGGTCTACAATTAATCGCAAGTATTATAGGTAATTTGGTATTCCTAATATGGTTCCATAGAACCTTTTAGTATAGGATTTAACGTATAGGGCCTTGGCTCACCATTGTCTTTAACTATTAGGATATAATCTGTAATCTTATAATCCTTTTGTTATGGGACACCTCCATAACACCTTATATACGTCCACCTATTTCCACCGTCTCGACCTCTATGTTAACGACTCAGTCAATTAAGACACATGACGGCAATCCAAGGCAATTTGCCATCACGTAATGGCAATCTACGGCAGTTTGCCATCCTCCACTATATTCCGCTACATTCCGCCAAGTTCCGCTAGGACTATAACCTAAAGCCTATTCCGCCCCGTGTATATATTAACCAAGCAACCAAGTTAACGATATATACCCCTTTCCTCCCGTTTCCTTACCTTCTTTCCTTACGCAACGTCTTGACCTTATTACACAGTTTATGTACATAGCTTAATAATATCTACTTCGCTATATATTATTACCGCTTATGCTTACTCCGTAACACCTTTCTTATAATCCCCTACGTCACTAACGCATTGCTCCTATATTCGCCCTTAGGTTATTATATACAGTTAGGTAATTAATTAGTTTAAAGAGACTTGTTTTATTTAGGTATAATTTTAACCTATATACGTCTATAATTAACGTCTTAATTGCCTTCCTCGGCCACATAATTAGTTTTTGTAAGGAAGTAATAGCCAAATGGCGTATATACGTGTTTCCTTCCTTCTAAATTGCGCTATTATAACAGAGTTATATCGGCAAGATTGCGGCTATTCACCAAAAGGGTATTAAAAGGTGAAGCATAGAGATATCTTACTTATTAAGCTGCTCCTTTTCCTCAATACCTTACTTCCCATTATCAACCTTCGTTCAATTTTAGACGTATCTTTAATATATTATTAAGATTTTCTTTTTTCCCATTATTAATTTAATATGCCTCTTTGTTCTCCTGCTAACTACTCTTCTAAGCCAATTCCTTAGCGCATTCTAGCCTTACCACTATATATAGAACCCCAGCCTCCGCTAACCCACAACTGGTGCTGGTCCTGCCTAAATGACTTTACATACACGTCCTTAAAAGACTAGAAATCTAATAAGAAGATTCTAGATGCTTGTAATAAGACCCACTATATAAGATCTAACATCTTTAGTCCTTGTAATTAATGCATGCGTACTAAAAGCGGTAGTTGCGTTAAGGTAAGCTTTTCTATCCTTAATAGATTTCCATTACTGACTTTAAGCTTCAATAGCCTAGGCCTAAGTGGCGACGTTCCTTTAATGTCCTTAACTACTATATCGCCTAGGCTCTGTCTTATTCTAGCGCTAATACTAAACATCTAGGTCGAATTTAAGACTATGCTATAGCTATCTACACCACCCACAATTCCTAGCAAGCTAGCTAGTAACGCCTAATAAGGGAGCAAGGTTAGTATATTAAGGATAGGGTAACGGATAGGGGTAATAAGAAGAAGGTTACCGTCTACTATAAGAAAGAGTTCGCGTATACGCGTTAAGTTTTAAAAGAGCATAATATAATGCGGTATTAGGTAGGTTACCCTCCAGGTACCTAGCGGATAGGTAACTAACAGTTACTATAGCAAGGTCTTGGTGGTTCCGGACTATATTAGCCAGCTAACGTCTCTGTTTATTCTAGGCTTAAGCGTATCTTTATTAACTATAAGCTGATGCCTTAAGAGCTTTATTAGTATTAGTTTAAACCTAATATTGGTATTAAGCGTTTAAGAATCTCTGCTCTATCTACACCTTATTATCCTGCCCCTATTTTTATGCCTACTTATATACTTATAAAGGGATCTTATTCCTATTAGCCATCGCTTAGAGGGCTAATAGATACTAATCCTGCTCCTAAAGATAAGGTATAGTGGCTTTTTAAATTAAGCATTTGTGGTTTAGACTTATAGAATTTGGGATTGGTTCTTATATATAGTAGCACTTAAGGATCTTAATTAGTGCTTAGGAAGGCCTTATAAGGCATTTAAAAAGGTATAGGAACACTATTCCTAATATAGACTAATAAATAGGAATGCAATTCTAGCAAAATACCCTATTAATTCTATACTATATATATAAAAAGGCTAAGGACCTATCCTACCTTAGGCCGTAGCCCTAATTAATCCTTATGGTTTCTGGAGCTTATTTGTTCCATATCCAATTTAACCTATTTACTCTTTAGGGCCTCTCTTGACCTACTACAAGCTTTCTTTATAGGTTGCAATAACACTATAGTATTAAAGCGCTTTCTGCGATTTATAAATTGCGGACCTTAGTCCTAATATTCTTTTAGAATATCTTTATAATAATTAAGGTAATCCTCTGGTTCCTATATAGAGTCTTTAGCGGGCCAGCCTAGCCATTTAACTTTATATTAAAGTTTGTTCTTAACAGACTTATGGCATAGTATAGCTTTAACCTCATATCGCTCGCCCACCACTTTAGGGTATTTAATTAGGCCTAGACGGAAGTTCTTTTCTAGCGGTGGTCTATGCTATAGCTCTAGTAGATTTATGTAAAATACTAAATATATATAGGCCATAGATGGGGGTAGCTAGAGATAGTAGGCTAGCTTACTAATTTGTTCCTTAATTTAGAAGGGACCTAAGTATCTTATATTAAGCTTCTTTAATAGTTAACAGGTTTTAATATTTATTAAACACAATAGAACCTTGTTGCCTACTCTAAAATACTTATCCTGGTGTTTGCGGTTATACTAGAGTCTCTACTGCTCTTAGGCATTTTATAGGCTCTACTTTATATACTTCTATTACTCCTTCCATTCCTGGAGGTATCCTTATACTCTTTAGTAGATGCCCTTAGACTTCCCAGTAGGATCCTATAATTAATCATACAGCCTTAGCTAGTAATCGCTGGGTACACCATTAAACCTAGATAGTTAAACGCCATAGGCAATCTAAATTGGTGTATACTTATGCAATACGTGTTGCTTTAAATTGTAAGCGTACTCTATATACGGAAGTGGCTCGCACTAGTTATCTTGCTAGTAGTTTAAATACATTTATAGGTAAGACTCCAGTTCCTAGTTCTAGCGTTCCATTTGCCCATCCATTTATAGATAGAAAGCTATACTATAACAGTAGTCTATCTTTAAATAAAAGTATAGATCTAACCAGTACTGGCTTATAAAGACGCTGCCCCTATTAGTAATAATGGAGTGTGGCTAATCTACTTTAAGAAAGCATTTTTCCTTAATTAGGCTGGCAAGCGCTTATGCGTTAATCATCTTGTTAGCGGGAAGGTATTAGACATACTTTAAAAACCTATTAATAAGTACTAGGACTAAATCATATATTTATTCTTACTTATCTTTTAATAGTAGAAGATCCGTAATGAAATCCATAGCGTAATATCACTATAGTTCGCTAGTAGAAGGAACCAATTTAAGTAGACCCCATAGCTTGTGCCTTCAGATTTTATATACTTAACACTTCTTATAATAGCTAATATACTCCTTTACTTCCTACTTAAGTTTTAGCTAGTAGTATTTATATTAAAGTAATTCTACTGTTTTAGCTTAACCATAGTAGCTGCCTAGAGGATTATTGTAATTCTTTATAAGAATTTTCTATTATAGATTTGCTTCTTATAGCACCCAAACCTTGCCATTTCTACGCAGTAGGCCTATTGGGTCTAGTTCCCAATTTCAGCGCCTTATAACTTCCTTTCCATTATATTTCCAGTCTGCTTCCGCATTAAAGATGGCATAGGAGGCGTCCCTCTATTACACCTTACAGATAAAATCCGTTAACCTTTTAGATAGTTCCTAGGTAAAAGCTGTTTCGCCTTATACTACTCTAAGTACAAGACTAGATGGTACTATAGATCTTATAACTTCTTAGTGCGCGTACATCAGAAAGGCCGCTATAAGGTTAAAGTCCTTTAGTCTTTATAGGGCTCCAAGTTCTAATTACTTTTTGGCTTCGCTATTAGTTTAAGAAAATAGCTTAGTAATTAGTAGTATATCACTAGGTTCTAAAGTTGTGTTAGGGACGTCCTGTCTAGGTATATTTAGACCCTTATTAGCCACAGGCTGGGTACCAGCTAGAACGTTAGTGGAAGCTAATAGGGTTTGCACCGCCTAAGACTTAATACGTAAAGCTATAGGTGCTTAAGCATCCCACGCCCGGAGCTTGTTCTATAGTATAGGGAGTAAGATATCTATTATCTGTTTTCCTTCTCCTGTTTTAAAGCCTTTGGCATAGTCTGGCTGTCATAACGGTCCGTTAGCAGGGTTATTTTCCCCTAGCTTATATTTAATCTTAAAGTTAAATTATATAAGCTCCTCTGCCTATCTAGCTTATTAAGGTATAAGCTCCTTTATAGTTATAAAGTAGCGTAGATTATAATAATCTAAGAGTATATAAGTGGTATAGCTTGCGTGCTTAAGGTAGTATCGCCACTATTTAAAGTAGTTAACTATAGCTAGCAGTTCCTTATTATGGGTATAATACCTAACTTTAGGTCCCTGGAATTTTCTACTATAAAATGCTACCGGTTTCTAGTGGAGCTAGGTAGCATCTAGATACCTATTAGGTTGTAGTAGAATACTAATAAGGGCAAAATTCAATGTATTAGTAACTATCATTAATAGCTAATCTAGGTTAAAATGCCGTAATAGTAGAGCTTCTGTAAACTTTATATATAGTTCCCAAAAGGCTTCCTAAACCTTTCCGGGCCATATCCATAGTTTATACCATTTAGTTAGTCCCTTCTTAGTTTTCTTCCTTCCCACCTTTAAGCTTTTTGCTCCTTAAGCTAGGTCTTAAAAAGCTTTAGTAACGTAGTTAAATAGGTGTTAGGTAACATCTAAGTAGTTATAAATAAAGCGCCTATAGAAATTGGCAAAGCCTAGGAACACTTAAATATCCCAGTAGCTCTCTAGCTCCGGCCACTCTTAGATCGTCTACACTTATACTAGGTCCATAACTACACCTATAGGCATTATAATATAACCCAGGAACTCAACCTACTTAATATTAAAGACACACTTTAACACCTTAGTGTAGAGGCCCCAATTATCCAAGCATTCCAGTACTTCGCGGACGTGTTACTTATGCTAATCCTCATCTTCTAAGTAGATTCGAATATTATCTAGATAGACGACACATATATGGTTAACTAGTCCCCCTAAGGCTCTATAAATATACAATTAAAATATCATAGGCGCATTAGCTAGCCCAAAAGGCATTACCATATACTTAAAGTGGCTGTATTAGGTTTTAAAAGCGGTCTTTTACTTATCCCCTTCTTTAATATAGAGCCTATAATAGGCGTCTTATAGATCTAGCTTTATAAAGATCTTCGCCCTAGATAGTTAATCCAGCATTTTACTAACTAGTAGTAGTAGGTAACAGTTCTTAATTGTGATCTTATTAAAACCATAATAGTCTACGTATAGCCTTATAGTTCCATCTAGTTTTAGGATAAAGAGGATCAGCACGCCTACTAGCGACTTACTAGGCCATATCTATCCCTTTTCCAGTAAGCCGTTAAGGTACTCCTATAGGATCTTAAGCTCTTTACAAGAGAGGTTATAGATAGGAAGGTTTAGTAGTTATTTACCTTCTTCCAAATTAATTATATAATTATATTCTGAGTTCTGCTGAAGGACTTTTACTCACCTACCTAAAAATACCCTAAGTAAGTCTCTTAGGCCTAACGGAATATTTAATAGGTTAGGGTTACGCTCGTCCTCCGCATTATTATTAGGTAGGTCCCGGAGCTCCCTTAGGACGCTCGCGGGCAGTGTTACGCGCTATAGTAGCTATTCGTACATAGTTGCCACTGTTTATTAAACAGTTTCATACGGTAGCTAGTAGAGGGTAGGGAACTCTTTAACACAACGTTTGAGGTGTTATAGTATACTCTCTGCGTATTGCTTAAGCTAGAGTAACCTATAGCGGTAGAAGTATCTCGTAAGATCTTTAAGATCGCCGCCTCCCTATAGTGTCTCCACAACCTGTCTAGCAGTTCCCCATAGGGTATCTATTACAGAAGGGTTATCGCCTATACTAGGCTCTATACCTATCTTGCTATAGAATAGGGGTTAGATCCAATACTCCTTTAGGTATAGAGCGTATACTATTTCTCCTAGAGCTATATCTTCTAGGATGTCTTTTAAGCTTATTAGTAAAATACACCCTTCTAATTCTTTATCATTCCACTATTTAAAGGCTCCTGTCTTAAAACGTATCTTAAAATCTACTTCTATAAGCTAAGGATATCTAAGAATAAGGTTGTAGCCTACAAAGTCAGCCGCCTAAAAGGGTTGTGGGCCAACTACCTTAATACAGTTATGCATGTCGGCCACTAACACTATAAGCTTATAGGCACTATATAGTTTAATCCAATGCTTATCTAAAAACCCTATAATAGGTTTCTGCCACCTTAGCAACGGGATAAGCTTATACTCTTTTACCAAATTATATTATATAAGATTAATTTCGGCGCCACTATTATATAGTGCTTAAAACTAACGTACCTCGCCTATAGGGAGTACCATTTCTAGCTTAATAGCAATATAGAGAGTCTCTTCTTCCATATCTTACCCTAGTTATAGCTGGGAGAGGTCCATAACTAGGGCTTTTCTTTTTTTAAATTATTAGTACAGTTATCACCCTGCTTATTTTTCTAGTTAGGTTTACCTCCAGAGAAGTTTTCTCTTAACTTTTTAGAGTATTCCCATAAGGGTGCTAGATGGGTATTAGGTTGGCCCTAGGAGTCTTTCCCATTACTTAAGGTCCCTAACTTTAACTATTCCGGATTTCTCTTTAAGAACGGCTTCTTTAGAGCTTAGGTCTGCCCTATATTACTACTAAAGTGCCGCGCTTCTAGTAACCCCCCAGCTTCTTACAAGAAGAGGTTTGGTTTCTTACTATATCCTTAGCATTTAGAACCGCTCATTTAAAATCCGTATATATAGTAATCCGCGATAGGGCTCCCACACGCTTTATTTTATCATAAATTGCTAGCTTAATTCTAGCCTAAATAAATCCAATCTTCTCCTTTTTATAGATACTACTATTCTTATTTTTAAAGGGCTCTAGATCTATTAATTAAGCATAAGTTTCCACAAAGTTTATAAACTAGCGGAAATTATAGCGGTTAAGCTATATTCCATTCTAAAATAGTTCTGCATTATTATATTATATAATATACAGATCTTAAGTCCATTTCTTTAGAAAGGTTTATAGCTGCGGCTATATAGTAATTTGCTCTTTATTAAGCTGATTTAGTATAATCTAGTTTAGGGATTAATCTTTAATCTTACTAATAATCTATTAAGTACGCTCTTTGGTATTGTCTTATATCATTAGTATTTTAAAGAAGTTATCCATTTTATAAACCCAATTGTCTAACTATTAGGCGTTAGGTCTATAACAGAGTTCTAGACTACTAGAGGCCTTAGCCAGTTAGTCTATATCCTTTTTCCGTTTACTATATAGATACCTTTTTAAGTCTTCCACACCTCCTTAGGTAGGTACTAGGTAGCCCCTAGAAGGCCCTTAGCCTTAGCTAGGTTATAAAAGATTTTATCCAGCCTAGATTAAGCTCTACTAGATCTAGACCTACCCCTAAAGGTTTCTAATATATTTATTAGTGGCTCCTTCCCATATAGCTTCTAAGAGCCTTACGGCAGCTTCCTAATATCCTTCTTAGAAAAAATCAGTATAGGGCTCTTAACTTTCTAACCTTAGGCCTAGGGAAGCTCCGGCTATAGAGGTAGTGTTAGTACTAATAGCTAATACGGGTTTCCCTACAAGGCTTAAGTCTTAAGTTAGTAGTTAGGTTAGATTACCTAAAGGGGTAGGCCCGCTTAGCTTATAAGCAGTCTATACACCGCCACTATGCCAATTATAGGCTAGTGGTCTTCCAAGAGGGTTCCAGTTAGGTCCCTAATTAGGCATATTAGTATATTCCTCTAGCATTTCTAATTTAGGGGAAGATCTTAGTATTGCCTCTAGCGCTTAATCTTCTAATTAGCCTAAATGGGGCCAGAGGGGTTCCGGTTGCTTTCTAGCCATATTATAACTATTATAGAGGGTATCTACGTTTTCCTCAGCGTTGCTAGTAACCGTAGGTATGCGAGAGTCTTCAAGCTCTTAGTGCATCTAGGTATTAGGGCTTATTCAGCCGTCTTGCCTAAAGGTTTATATTTGTGACGGCTTATATAAATGCCTCTGAACCGAAGCTTGTAGATTGCTATTTAATAAAGACACTAAGCTAAGGAGAAGGAAAGGTGGCCGCGAGGGCTTATATAAACAAATAGGTAACGCGAGCCGCCAAGGCGCTAGTAGTAGACGAGCCAATAGTAGGCGAGCTAATAGTAAGAGACAGTACTAGACAGTACCAGACAGTATTAGATAGTATTAAATAGTCTACCAAGTAGCAGAATATGGCAGGTAACGCGCTCTAGCACCGTCATATTACCCCCCCTTCCTAAAAAAGCCTGCCCTTAGGCGTTGTCCGAGCTCCCTATTGTCGTCCAAATTGTTGTAATTATCTAACCCTTCTTCCCAGCATTTAATCCAGCTGTCTAATTTACGTAGTAGTCCAGGGAGGTTGGGGTGGGCTAGGTAGAAATCCCGTAACTTATAGGGGGAGTACTTAAAATTAGATACGGGGTACCACTCTAGGTTATTATTATGGCCTACCCAGCTTGCGCGGTATTTTAAGACATTACGGACCTTTTTTACTGCTAGGATTTCTTTAACTTCCTATTCTTCGTCTTCTGCGATCTGGATTGGCGGTAGGGGGTCGTTATACTGTCTAGGTAGTGGATTATCTGCATTCTTTTATAGCCGGTCTAGAGAGAAGACGGGGTAGATCTTTATTAATTTTAGTAGCTTAACCTTAAAAGAGTGTCCTACCTTTTAAAAAGTCTTGTATGGGCTAGCTATTTAGTGGTTTAGCTTATAGCTCGGCCTCTAGGTTTTCTAGTTCTTTATTAACACCTATACCTTATCTCCTACTTGGAAGTCCACCTTGTAATAATATTGGTTTACGTTGGACTTTTTCTTCTCTTACGCCTTTCTTATAATTATTTAAGCAGTCTCCTAGGCTCCATATATTCTTTTAGCAAATACCTAGGCCTCTTTATAGCTAAGGCGTTCGCGGGCCATAGCGGGTTCAGTAGGCCTATCCCAATTAAAAGACGTTTGTGGTGTATACCCGTAGAGCAGTTTGAATGGGGACATCCCTATACTATTATAGGGGAGTGTAAGCTATGCGTAGTCTATTATAGGCAGTAATTCTAACCAGTTATCCTAATAGTAGTCTATAAAGGGACGTAGTCGCTAGTCGAGGTACTAGTTTATAATCTTAGTTTAACCATTAGTCTAGGGGTAAAATATAGTAGAGAGCTTAATCTTAATCCTAAGGATACAGTAGAATTTATTCTAGAAATCTAATATAAACTAGGGACTATAGTTAGAGACAATTAATTCAGGGGCACCGTAGAATTAATAGATATTATTAACGTAGAGGCAAGCCATATCCTTTATAGTTGTGGTCTTAAAACACAGGAGGGAGATAGATTGCTTGTATAATTGGTCGATTACTATAAAGGCCGCATTATGGCCGTAGGCGTCCTTTAGAAACGACTTAAAGTCTATTATAATATATTACTAAGGGCGTTCTAGAACTGGCAGCGGTTATAGCTACCTAGGGGTTTAATCCCTAGGGGCATCTATACGTCTATAGGCGTGGCAGTTTCTAATAAATTGTGCTATATTAGATAGAAGTCCTCGCTAGTAGTAATAGGGCGCTAGTAGTTAGTGGGTCTTGTCTTAATTAGGGTATACCATAGAGACCTAACAGTAGGCTTTACGGATTAGCTCCGTCTGTAGGTTATTAACGTCCAGGACTATAAGCCGTTCTTAGTATAAGAGCAGTCCTTCTTCTATTTCCAAATTAGGGTTACTTTTTATAGCTTAGTCGCGGAGGGCCTTTAGGAAGTTGGCCGTACGGTTTACAGTTAGAATGTGATTAATTAGCCCCATTAGTTCGTCTAAGACTTCTCCTTCTATAGGTGCTAAGTTATTCCATTTAGGGTCCATCTCCTTAAGGATCTGCGGGTTAAGCTGTTTAGGGTAGAAAAGGGCGAGTGTCCGGTATTAGGCCTTTAGCTTATCCTAAGGTCCTATATCTTGTTCCCTTTAGGTTAATGCATTAGCCTTAAAGTTTTACTTGCTAGAACGATATATAATTATAAAAAAGAATTAGGAGAGTATTTTAGCCTAGTGGGCTTATTATCTAGTAAGCTGCTTTATAGTTATAAAGTACTCTAGGGCTTTATAATCCGTATATATCTTAATCCGGGAGTTTATACCCTCTAGCTCTACGCGTTATTAGAATAGCGATTGGATAATAGCTAGTATTTCTTTATTATATACTTTATAGTTATACTTAGCTAGGTCTATTATTTTTAAGAAAAAAGTAATAGGGTACTATTCGCCGTCTAGATATAACTGTAATAGAATTCCCGCTATAACTCTGTTAGAAGCGTCCGTCTCTAGCATTAATTTAAGGTCCGGGTTATAGTAATAAAGGATTTAAGAAGAGATAAGCCGATCTTTTAACTCTCTAAAGGCTTCTATATAGTCGTTACTAAAGACAAAAGGCGTGTCTTTCCGGGTAAGTTATATAAGAGGCTTTACCACAACCCCGTAGTCGCGGATAAATTGGTAATAGAAATTATAAAAACTAAGAAAGGACTAGATCCCCTTTATAGTATAAGGGGGTTTCCAGTTGCGGATTGCGTTAACCTTCTTAGGGTTAACTTTAATCCTATTTATACTCACTATAAACCTAAGGTACTTTGTGCGTTTTACCCTAAATTTATATTTCTTAATATTAGCTTGCAAGCCCGCGTTCTATAATCTTTCTAGGACCTTCTTAATATAAACTTAGTGCTTAAGTTTATCATCTAAGTATATAAGAATGTTGTCTAGGTATACCGTGCAGAATTTATTAAGGTAATTAAAAAGAACGTTATTTATATACCTTTAGTACGTAGCCAGTCCGTTTATTAGTCTAAAAGGAAGAACCTTATATTTATAGGAACTATAACGGGTATAGAACGTTATTAAATCTTTAGATGCAGGGTCTATCCTAATTCAGTAAAAAGCTTAATGGATATTAAGTTTAGTAAAGATCTTTACCTAGCTTAGGCGTGCGAGGGTCTTGTTAATTAAAGGAATAAAATACCAATCCTTTTAAGTAATAGTATTTAGCTTTTAATAGCTAATACAAAAATAAAGGCCTCTATTAGGCTTTTTTATAAATAAGATAGGGGAAGTAAAAGGAGCTTAACTTGGCTTAATAAACCCTTTATTAAGGTTATTAATTAAGTACTACTTTATTACTTTTAGCTTGTCCGTTAATTATTAGTAAAGGGGGCTATAGCCTAGTAAGTTATTAGCTTCTAATTAAATCTTATAATTATACGTCCTATAAGGGGGTAACTTATCCAAAGCCACCTTTAAGAATGCGTCCTTGTACTTCGCATAAATAGTAGGAAGAAGACGTTTAACTAGTTCCTTATTAGTTTCCTTAGCTGGCTTTTCCTCCCTATTATTAATAATTTGGTTAATTTTATATAGGCTTATTATAAAGACCTTATTATCCTTTTAGTACATATTAAAGTGGAATGCTATTACGCTAATTGCGGTAATGTCTACTATAGGGGGGTTATAAGATAATAGGGGCGTATATAGCTTTAGGGGGTTCTAGGGTATTAGTGTTATTATTACTCCCTCTAGCTCCTATCACATCTTTTAAAGGTTATCCCTTATATCCTATTAGTATGTTCTTTTCCATACCAGTTAGATCTGCGCGATTTAAATATTATCTACGCCGCTTTCTGTCCCGCTTCTATATATAGAGTCCTCTTCGAACGCATTACTTTAGGAGAGTATTTTTATTGGTACGGAGTTCCTACCGGCCTTGCGGCAGGCATCTTCTTAGGCAAAGGCTAGGTCGCGGTCTCTAATATCCTACTAATAGATAGGGTCAATCCCCATAACTAGTGTCTTATGGTTGGTCCGAATTTCTTTAATAAAGGAAGGTAGTTTCGGTCTATTCTCTGGCCAGATAAACTATCTTTATTAAACGTTTAACTAAATATTAAAGTAGGATATCTATTTCTGGCTAAGGATTATATTATAGGACCCTAGGTCTAGGATATAGAAGGGGATACTAAATTAGCGCCGTCCATTAATAGCGATATATAGCTTTAAGATATAGGTAACCGGCTTACTAGCTTAACCGTTATAGCCTTTTACTTAAACAGGCTTCTTTAGTTGGGTAGCATTTATATTTAAGAACTTAGCAACATTATTTATATAAGTAGTATTTATAAAGGTAAAGCTATTTACTCCAGTGTTAATAATGGCAGTTATATTAACTCTATATCTATTTTAAGATACTATATATAGAACCGTAAAGTGTTTTCTACCTATTAGCTAACTTAGATTAATTTCCTTAAGATTAATAGGGTACCCTAGGGGGGAGTCTTTCCCTAGGGTTCTTCTTTTCCTAACTTGTTAAACGTTTCTTCTTCCTCTATCTCCTTAATATTACCTATATCCTTTAGCTCTAGGCAGGACAAGGTAAAGTAACTATTCTTTCTATAATTAAAGCACGTAACCGTGGCAGGGTTAATTAGGGTATTGCGACAAGCATTAGCTAAAGGCGTAGTACGTAGCAATTCGGACAAGGCTCGCGGGTAGGTAGTTATAACCGCTTTTAGTATAAGGGTGGTCGTGGTTTATCTTCTAACGCCAGCTCCTATTAGTATGGCGGATAGGTTCTAGTTATTATAGGACCTTTTCAGTTAATTAAAACGAGTATTAATTTATTTTAGTTCTAAATCTAGTAACAAATATTAGGTTGCAAGTCTTTAGTAGGTTAATAGGTTGTCTAAAGCTACCGCGATCTTCTCTTGTAGTTAGACCGTTAGCTTATTATATAGGTCCAAATAATAATTCTTAAGGGGAACCTAGCCTTCGCCTACTAGGTGTAAAAATTGGGTCTAGAACTCAGTAAAGGATTAGTTTAGTTTTATTATTAGGCGGTTATAGTTATAACAGGCATCCTATACTTTATTTAGATTAACATAGATAGTAGCTAGATGCTGTATTATCTTATTAACAAATATAAACCGAATAGGTAACTTGTCCTTAAACTTGGCTTAGAGGTATTGCTAGGCATCCCTAATAGTTTAACTAAAGAGGTAGAGCATTTTAGCTTCTTTAAAGGTGAAATAGTTATAGTTAACGCGGAGCTTTCCTTGTACTTAGATCCTCTAATTCTTAAAGGTAGGGTCTATCCCGTTAAATAGCGGTTAAGGGTTAGGGAGCTTAACGGACTTTAATTATTTTGTTATTGTTTCCATACTCTCTAGTATATTATATTTGGTCGAGCGAATGGGTTAACTAAGGCTTTATAAAGGGGAGGCTAGGCTATTTTATAAGGTAGTAAGGTTTTCTAGGATTTCCTTTAGAGTCTCTTATATACTTTAGGCTTAAAGATAATCGACCTTCTAATTAGCTATAAGGGCACGAATCTGCTCGTGTATATTTGTAATATTGTTATTATCTTTAATTTCTAATCCTAACTGGATCTTGTGTTCCTCTTGGGTAGAGGTAAGTCTTTTAAATAAGCTTGCTTTAGGTGCCATCGTCGGCCTCCTAAGGATTATTAGAATTGTGTGATTTAGGTTTAATTCTGGGGTTCTTTTAGGGGGTGCAGGTTAAGTACAGTCTGGCCTCTAAAAGTGGGATATTGTTAGGGCCTTCCTAGGCGTAGTGGTAATTTTTTCTTTGGGTCTAAGTATAACGCGTTAACGCGTTATTGCAGACAAAGGTCTTCTTTTAGGGTGGGATATTATTAAGGCCTTCCCAGGCAGTATAGGGAGAGCTTAGTGTAATGTAATGGCTTACACAAATACCTCTGAACCGAAGCTTGTGGATTGCTATTTAATAAAGACACTAAGCTAAGGAGAAGGAAAGGTGGCCGCGAGGGCTTATATAAATAAATAGGTAACGCAAGCCGCCAAGGCGCTAGTAATAGACGAGCCAATAGTAGGCGAGCTAATAGTAAGAAATAGTACTAGACAGTACCAGACAGTATTAGACAGTATTAAACAGTCTACTAGGTAGCAGAATATGGCAGGTAACACGCTCTAGCACCGTCACAATATTATCGCAATCTCTCACTATTAGAGGGACCTTCCTGCCTTAACGCAATGGCTTTCTATAAGGTGTTTATAGAGTTTCCATTTAGGTCATCACAAGATTTTAAGGGAGGATAGTGGATATAAATAAAAAATGTAAATAAACAATCTAGTCCTTAAAGCCAGCTGCCCTTCTAAATAGAGTAGGAAGGATTTAAATATAAGGGGACTTTATAGATAGGGGGCTATAAGGACACGATTATAGAACAGGATAGATTAGTAAGAGAGACAAATCCTTAAGGAGGTAAGGCCTTAGGGATCGTGGAGACTATATACTACGGGCACGTGCCTCCGGCACGTGACCGGCGACCATCCGAGGGGCGTCCGGAGGTTGTCCTGAGGGCAACCCAAGGTGTCCGCAATAATATCCCTTACATTAACGCAATATAGCATTACGGAGTAAGTATAAGCGATAATAATATATAGCGAAGTAGATATTATTAAGCTATGTATATAAACTGTGTAATAAAGTTAAAATATTATATAAGGAAAGAAGATAAGAGAACGGGAAGAAAGGGTATATATCGTTAGTTTAGTTACTTAGTGTAAGGGATCTTTTGGCCCCTTACTTAGGTGCACGCCCGGGGGCTCTTAGGAGTTGCCAAGGCTAACCTTCGGCTAGCCCTTGGCACCTCCTTATAAGCTCCTCGGGCCTGCAGCCCTTCCCTCCTCATCGGTTCGTCTCTGTACTAGGGTATTGCCATACTTACTCTTTACCATATCGTCCTCTTCCATCGACTCTCCTGTGACTTATGCTCGGCTTGCCTGCTCCCTACCGTACACCTGGGCAATAGCCTTACACTTAGTTAATATATATTGTGACACGTGCGCTGCACCTGCCTAGGGAAAACCCTTCCTTACCTCACATATAGACTCCTCCTTTTCCCTTAAGGATTTGTCTGTCTATACAATATACCCTATTGTTCCATTATTGAGCTCCCTATCCACATCCTCACCTTACAGTACGTTAGAACGTCAGTACGTCCTATATATCTATATACTCGCGTACCTACGTACTAAGTTATAACACGTAATTTATTATATGACTTGGTTACCCCTCGTCCTATAGTTTAATTAGTTCCAACGCCTCCCGCGCTGCTACTACTGGTCTATCTACCTTCTTTCTAAATAGCCGTACTACTATTAATATAAGGTCCGTAATATAAGGCGTTTAGTTTACTTTAGTATTATAAGGTAATAAGCTCTATACTGCTTAGCTATAGTATAACCCTATAAAGGTAATCAAGTAACTAGAAAGATGTTAGGTATAGCTATATAGAATAATATATATAGATAAGGTAACTTTGTTACCTAATAAGTATCTCCTATATAGTTACTCTATTATTTGCCTAGTATTCCTATTTTATCCTAAGGCTAAAAGAAATTATAAAAACCTTTGCGCTAATACGTTCTCCTAGCCTATATCCTTCCTTATAACTTATTCTTTTACCTATTAATCTTTAAGAGTAACTCTAATATCTTTATTTCTAAAGTATTATACCATAACGGCGTCTTAAATCCCCTTATGTATCTTTATAAAACTTCTATCTCTAATTATTCTCTAAGCTTTTTTGTTTTTTCTATATTTAGTTATACTATAATTATATATTCTATAGTTGCCTTAAAGGAGGCGGGCGCCCTATATTATAGTAGTACGATAACGGCGGCTTAGGTATAGTTCACTAGTAAGGCGGGTTTTTATTTATATTTAAGTATTAAAGAATTTATTTAAGAGTTTACTAAAGGGGCGCCTAGGGTTTACTAGTCTAGCGGAGCTATTCTACTAGCTATATTAGCTTATTATAGCTAATATTTACTTTACTATAGTTTTAGATACTAGACGCATCTAATAGGTTTTATATTTTACTATATGTCTTTTTAATAGGGGTTTTTCCGTTTTAGGGTATTGTATTCGCCCGTTTCTTTTATTATAGTATACCGTTATTAGGCGTGTTTCTAGCGGTCGCGCGCGACCGCGTGCCACCGTCGTCTCTCGTGTGACTCCCCTGTGATGCGAGCATCTCAAGGGTTTCCTTTGGGGTTTTCTCGAGTCTTTTTAGATGGTTAGGTCGTTTGGGCTTGATGCAGCGAGTGCTCCCATTTCAGACTTAGTTAAAGGCGTAGGTTTCACTATAAACTACAAAGTACCGTCTACTCATACCATTGGTGTCGTGACCGTCCAATTCTTAACTACTCTAACCACAGAGTGACAGACTCGAAGCCCATCCTAAGTGCTGACATGATCTCATACTAAATCCCGTAATGAATGAGTGTACATGCTTTTCCCGCGCAACCAGCTTACAATCATAGCAGACAAAGTCGTCACACATGCCGAGCCGAGAGCAGAACGGCTCACCTCTTCCACGCACCCACAGGTGCGGCCTTGATATCCCGCGTCAGCGTCACACCCGGCAGCGCGCTCGTGCAGTCAGTCAGACTGCTTATCCCGCCTGGCACGCCGAGGGTCGCCATTTTCACCATACTGCAAACACTGTTAGCATACACACCCATGCCAACACATGCTAAACCAGAAGAGCCATATAACATAGGTGATGGGGTTATGAAGGTGACCCTAGTTATGAAGGTTTGCAGGTTTCGCAAACAAATTTTGTCTTAGCGCTTGATTTGAATCAAACAGACAAAAT